>VAOY01000641.1_pt1 | contig 40901 bp, 33 predicted proteins | sample 3393881 | NCBI WGS metagenome assembly VAOY01 (sample SAMN08290430, study PRJNA428436) | hydrothermal vent metagenome | isolation source: Deep-sea hydrothermal vent chimney | place: Indian Ocean: Southwest Indian Ridge
AACCGGTAGCCGCCCAACTCACATCGTTAAGCACGACGGCCAAATGGCTGTATTTTATGATGGCAATGCCGATGCAGGTACGGCTGCCTCTGTTGAAGTATTAACCGATAACGACATTGCAAACAAAACCGCCACACTTGCAGGCATTCAGTACGACATTAATATGCATGGTGTTGCAGAACCACGTGGCGAGCACCTAATTGCAACCTTGCGTCGCGATGATAGCGAGAGCACTTCAAATGCTAAAGTTTTGCCTGATCAAGTTGGCGTTTACCACCTTCATGATGGTGAATATGAGCTTGAACAAACATTTGAACTAACCTGCCCCGATTTACACGGTGCAGCACAAAACCATGATTATGTAGCGTTTGGTTGTGGCGACGGTGTGTTAATTGCCCACCAGCACGACGATGAATACCATGCAGAAAAAATCGTCAACATTGATGCTTTAGGGGATACACGCATTGGTACACTATACGGCCATGAAGGCAACGAAAGCTTCATTGCTATTGCATCAGGTGTATTTGTAAGTATTAACCCAAGCGAAGCTGAAATGGAAGTGCTTGAGTGGCAACTTGATGAAGGTGCAAGTGCCGTATCTTACTCATTCTCAGGAAGCGGAGCGCACTTTTTAGTACTTGATAGCTTAGGCTTTTTAAACGTGCTTGAAGCCCATGAGCACGACGGCCACATGCATTGGGAGCTTGCAGGTAAAGTAGATATTACTGAAGAAGATGTAACAACTATGCCAGAGGGCATGAGCTTCAGCATGACAGTATCACAAAATAGTGAGTTTGCTTACGTTGCCGATCCTATCGCTCAGCACGTACTAAAAGTGCACATTGAAGATCTCGAAATTGAAGGTGATTTAGAATTAGCCTTCGCACCAAGCGCAATTACGTGGCTAGGTATTGCAGAGCAAAGTGAAGAGCATAATCATGAACATTAGGTTTTAAAGTTCACGAATAGCGATTAAAGGTTGGCATTAAATGCCAACCTTTTTTATTCATATTTTGTAACAGTGCTTTCATCGCATCTGCATCGCTATTTTTAAGCGAATTGTTATGCTGTTACAGTTCCCAAAATAGGATGTAATCCCATGAAAAAACTAACAACGTTGGCACTGGCCATGGCTGCGACACTGGCACCTTGGGCATCAGCTTACGAAACTAAAGACACGCGCTTACTGCGCTTTCCTGATATTCATAACCAAAACGTTACCTTTGTGTACGGTGGCGATATTTACATAGCTAATACGCAAACAGGCGAGAGCAAACGCTTAACCGACCATATTGGCTTTGAAACTTTCCCTAAGTTTTCACCTGATGGTAAACGCATTGCCTTTGCAGCCGAGTACAATGGCAGCCGCCAAATTTATGTCATTAACAGCGATGGCTCTGGTTTAAAGCAACTGACTTACTACAACGATGTTGGCCCAATGCCACCACGCGGCGGTTTTGATTATCGTGTTCTCGATTGGACAGCGGATGGCAAAAATGTGGTATTTCGTGCTAACCGCACACCGTGGGGTAAACGTATGGGTCGTCCATACATGGTGCCTGCTGACGGTGGCCTTGAGCAGCCTCTTGCTATTCCTGAAACCGGTGGCGGGATGCTTTCGCCAGATGGCAGCAAATATGTTTACACGCCGATTGATCGTGAATTTCGTACTTGGAAGCGCACCCGTGGCGGTCGTGCACAAGATGTCTGGGTTTACGATTTAAAAAACAATACCTCAGAGCAACTGACCAGTAACCGTGCTACCGATCAGCAACCTACTTGGGTTGGCGACAACATTTACTTTGTATCTGACCGTGATTACACCCTTAACCTGTATCAATACCAAAAAGGCGCTGAGCCTAAGAAGCTGACCAACCATAAAGACTTTGACGTACTGTGGCCATCAGCTGGCCCAAATGCTGTTGTTTATGAAAACGGTGGTTACCTTTATCGCTTTGATCCAAAAACTCAAAAAAGCACTAAGCTGAGCATTAACATTGCTGGTGTGCGTCAATACGCAATGCCGTACACAAAAAATGTTAGCGACTTTATCGACTCAATGTCGATTTCTCATGATGGTAAGCGTGCACTCTTTACTGCCCGCGGTGAGCTGTTTAGCGTACCAGTTAAACAAGGCCCAACACGTAATTTATCTTACACAGCAAAAGGTCGCGAAATTGACGCAAGTTGGTCGCCAAATGGACGTTATATTGCTTATATGAGCGATGAAAGTGGCGAATACGAAATTTACTTAAAAGATCGCAGCGACAACAATGCCACTAAACAGCTAACCAGCAACGGCACTATTTGGCGTTTTACACCAATTTGGTCACCAGATAGCTCAAAACTGTTATTTGCAGATAAAAACCACACACTCTGGTGGATAGATGCAAAATCAGGAAAACAACACAAAATTGATACCAGCATCTACGATGAAGAAGGCATCCGCCAATATACTTGGTCGCCAAATAGCGAAGACATTGTGTATGTGAAAAACAATGAAAACCGCTATGCCTCATTGTGGCACTACAATATTGATAAAAAGAAAGTGACTCGCTTGACGGATGAAATGACCAATGAGCAAAATCCAACTTTCTCTCCTGATGGTCAATACCTGTACTTTAGTTCTGAGCGCGACTTTAACTTAGCCTTTAGTAGCTATGAGTTTGACTATATGTTTAATCGTGCAACGCGTATTTATGCCGCTGCCGTAAATGACGGTATCAAGCCACTTATCGCACTACAAAGTGACGAAACAGCGATCGTCAGTGATAAACAAAAAGATGACGACAATAAAGCGAAAAATACCCTGCAAAGCAGCGACTTTATGCAGCGTGTAACCGCTTTAAATGCACCAGCAGGTGATTATCGTGGCTTAACCGCAGTCAAAGATGGTGTGCTAACACTGGCTAATGGCGGTTTGCAACTGATTGGCACAGCTCACGATAGTGAGCTTGAAACCGTGGCTGAAGGAGTCAGTAATTACACAATTTCGAGTAACGGTGAGCACCTGCTTGTTCATGCAGGCAAGGATTACAGCTTAATTGAGCCAAAAGCCAAACAAGACTTAGCGGCGAATAAACTCGATCTCAGTAAAATGACCTTAAAAATTGAGCCACAAATTGAATGGCAGCAAATGTATGTTGAAGGCTGGCGTACATTACGTGATTGGTTCTATGATGAAAACCATCACGGCCAAGATTGGGACGCAATTTTAGCTAAGTATCAACCTATGGCTGATGCTATCTCAAACCGTAGTGACTTAGATTACATTCTCAGTGAAATCGCCGGTGAAATTAACTCAGGCCACATTTATGTGCAGTCGGGTGATATGCCAAAAGCAGAGCGTAAAAAGCATGGTTTATTGGGTGCAAAACTTGCCAGCGATCCATCAGGATACGTAAAAATTGAGCAAATCTTCCAAGGTGAAAACTGGCATGAAGACTTCCGTTCACCACTTGGCACAACAGGTGTCAAAGCACATAACGGCGACTACATCATTGCCGTAAATGGCCGCTCAGTAAAAGACGTAGCTAACTTCTACGAATTACTAGAGAACACCCAAGGTGAACAAGTTGAGCTGGTACTTAACAGTAAACCGCGCAGCAAAGGTGCATGGCAAGTTACCGTTAAGCCTGTAGCGAGCGAACAAGGTTTGCGTTATTTAGACTGGGTTAACTCTCGTGCAGCCTACGTTGATAAGCTATCAAATGGCCGTATTGGTTATGTTCACTTACCCAATACAGCGTTTGAGGGTAACCGCGCCATGTTCAAAAACTACATGCCGCAAACTACCAAAGACGCCATGATTATTGATGACCGATACAATGGCGGCGGCTTTATTCCTGAGCACATGATCACCTGGCTTGCCCGTAAGCCGCTTAACTATTGGAAGCGTCGCGGTGTTGAGCCAACGAAAACACCACAATTTGCTCATGATGGTCCAAAAGCCATGCTGATCAATGGTTACTCAAGTTCAGGCGGTGACGCTATTCCTTACTACTTTCGTCAGGCGGGGTTAGGTAAGCTTATTGGTACCCGCACTTGGGGTGGTTTAATTGGTATTTCAGGTAACCCAAGCCTTGTCGACGGCGGCCAAGTTATCGCGGCAACATTCCGCATTTTAGATAACGATGGTAACTGGATCATCGAAAACGAAGGTGTCACCCCAGATATCAAGGTTGTTGACCGCCCAGAGCTTATCTATCAAGGTAAAGATCCGTCGATTGAACGTGCCGTAGAAGAGCTGTTAAAAGAGCTAAAAGACAACCCGAAAAAGCCACTCACCGTGCCACCCGCACCGACTGACTTTTAATTTTTAACTCTGTAAAAAAGCAAAAAACCCCGCAGCAATGCGGGGTATTAAACACTGCACAGCGACCCTATCTATCCCTCAGTTTCTAGCCCTTTATTAATAGGCCATAATAACAAATTATAATTTGCCATGAGCTGTATTATGAAAAGTACGCTTTGACTAAAAAATCATAACCCCCTACTATGCATGGTAAAAAAGGAACAAACGAGAATGGATACCTCTTTACTACTAATAAATGCATTGCTGTACTTTTTCTTACCGCTGTGGGGAATAGCTGGATTTGTTGATTGGTGCTGTCACCGCGCAACTAAGATAGAACACACTACAGGCATTAAAGAAACATTAATGCATTCCGTCATGGGAATTCAGATGGGGCTACCCATCGTGCTCTGCCTTATATTTGATGTCAATGCACTCATTTTACTTATTTGTATCATAACTTGGGTTTTGCACGAGCTCGTTGCCCATATGGATGTTGCCTATGCATCCCCCATAAGAGAAATCTCTATTTGGGAAATGCACGCCCACACCTATTTAGGATCCTTGCCCCTGTATATGCTAACCAGCATTATTGTCATCAATTGGGATCATTTTTTAAAATTAATTACCTTAGATCTCAATGGAGAAATGACATTTACATTACTTGAAAACCCATATGGCACATCTAGCTACCTACCTGCTTATTTAACATTTATGGCTATTGTATGTGTGTTTCCCTACATGGAAGAAAACCTTCGCTGTATTTATGCTTACTTTAAAGGAAGAAAAGCGTGAACGTATATATAAATAGTACTGGTCGCTACTTGCCAGGAAACCCAATCGATAATGACGAAATCGAAGCTGTACTGGGCTTAATAAATAACAAACCCAGCCGCTTAAAAAATAAAATTTTAAAGTCGAATGGTATAAAAACACGCCACTACGCCATAAACACAAAGCAGCAAACAGTTGAAAGCAACTGTGACCTAGCTAAGAAGGCAGCTATAAGCTGCATTGAAAACAGTTTTCTACCGCGCAGTAAAATCAAGCTGTTAAGTACTGCAACCAGTCAAGGTGATATGGTTTTACCTGGGTTTAGTAGCATGTTACAAGCCGAGCTTAATATTCCTGAAGTAGAAATAAACACCAGCCATGGTATTTGCTCAAGTAGTATGATGGCGCTCAAATACGCATTCGCTAATATCAAAGCAGAATTAAGCGATAACGCATTAGTGGTAGCAAGCGAGCTTGCCTCTCGACTATTCAAACACTCGCGCTATGAAGTAATTACAGATAATGCCGTAGATTTTAATGCCGAGTTTTTGCGCTGGATGCTCTCAGACGGGGCCGGCGCCCTACTGCTCGAAAATATCCCTAGACCTAACACCACAAGTTTAAAAATCGAATGGATAAAAAGCTTTTCTCACGCTGACGTATACGATACCTGCATGTCATTAGGCAAAAGTAAAAATGAGGATATAAAAACCTGGCAAGACTACCCAACCTACGCTGCAGCAGAAAAAGCTGGCGCATTATTGCTCAGGCAAGATGTTAGGCTATTAGATAATATCGTTACCGTTGGTGTTAATGGATTTTTAAAACTCATAAATGCAGGTGATGTCGACGTTGATAAAATCGATCATGTACTTTGCCATTTTTCATCACACTATTTCAAAGGCAAAATTTTTGAAATGCTAGAACAAGCTGGCACTTTTATTCCTGAAGAAAAATGGTACACAAATCTCTATGACAGAGGAAATACCGGCTGCGCTTCATTATTTATCATGCTGGATGAGTTTATAAAAACGCATACTTTAAACTCAGGCGACACGATTCTGTGTATGGTTCCTGAGTCAGGCCGATTTAACTGCGCATATATGCTGCTAACAATAGAGAAATAACATGGAACATTACATTCAAACTGAGCTTGGTAAGAAATGCCTACAACAGTTACTACAAGTATGGCTTGATTTTGATCGCAATCTGTCAAAAGTGCCAATAGTAAAACGATTAGAAACGGGTAAATTAAGCCAACAAGATTACCGTCATTTACTACTCAATATGCGTCAACAAGTGATTGAAGGTTCAAGGTGGATAAGCCGCAGCGCATCCAGTTTTGACCGTGATTACAGTGATGTTCGCTCTAGCGTTATCCATCATGCCCACGAAGAACACCGCGACTATTTGATGATCGAGAAAGACTACCTAGCAGCCGGTGGCAACCTTGATGATATACAAACAGCCGACAGAAATTTAGGCTCAGAGGCACTGCATGGTTACCTAATGTACAGCGCCAGTAAACCCAACCCTGTTGCGCTCATTGGTGCTATGTGGATCATTGAAGGGTTAGGAAACAAAATGTCACTCAAGTGGGCCAAGCTGATTAAAGAGCACTTACAACCCACAGCAAACATCACTCGTTTTTTAGAATATCATGGCAAAAATGATGTTGAGCACCTAAAAGAACTTTATCAACTCATTGATCGCGTCGCATCCTCAAACGAAAAAGTGGCCACCATAGTTAAAACAGCTAAGGTTGTAGGGCGTTTGTATTGCTTGCAACTAGAGGAGATTGATAATGAGCAATAACCAAAGCGCCTACCTAAGGGCACTAAAAAATGATGACTCTCTGCCTATTGAGCAACAAGCATTAACACTTTGGCACAAAGATTTAGAAAATCGCTTTCGCTGGACACTAAGGCCCATTTTGCAGTTTGTATTTGCTATTTTATTGCATCTGATTTGGTTTTTAAAAAGGCTGCCATTACCACAATTTAGTGCGCATACATTTTTACAAAAAACCATTTGCTGGTTTTGTAAGTACTTTGTTTCGCCAGAGGCGAATATGCTTATTCTTAGGCACTTTGCCACAGAATCAAATATTTTAAATTTCCTTTCAGAAAACACAGATCACAGTTATAGAGTGAATCTATACCCTAAAACAATAGACGACATGCTACACAATAGCTTTGTTGATCACGACCAAGAATTGTTTGAGTCCTTCGCACAACTCGGCAATGCTCAAACACACATTAATAAATCCAATCGATATAATTGGAAAAGTTGGCAACCAATTAATATGAAAGATTTTTTCATCGAAAAAAAAGCCACACAAGTCATTGATTTTGAAACCGCACATGCCTTATTTATGTGCTTGTTTTGCTTATTATTAAAACGTGATGAATATCGCGATGCCATTAATGGATTCAACCTAGATCACAGCATCGCAATTAGAATAGGAAAAATAATCAACGATAGCTCATTAACCGAGTACGCATATAATAAATACCCGCATTACCTCGTAGGCCCGTGGAATTTAGGGCAACGATTTTTAATGCACGGCTTTTTTACAGAACATATGTACGCCAAACTCGAAGCAATGAGAAAACAGCAAATCGCTTAATGTGTTGGAAATAAAGGCTAAGTTATAACTCTTACTGCCTTAATTAACTTACATACACTCATTACAACGCCGTGCAGTTGTAGAACAGGGGCTTTTATAGGTGGGCCACAGTGTCTGCATTGCTATTGCCATGGCCCTGTTATATGGGTGATTCTTTAGAACAACTTATATCTGGCGCTGTGTATGATTTAAGTTCAAGTTTTGACAGGTTTTAATATGTATATAATACCCGAGTTCACTTTTTTTATAATTTCACTCCCGGTCGTGATAGCATTCTTGGTTTCAACCCTGTGCTTCACTCGTATTTCAATGAAGCACATTGAGAAAAAAATGCGCGAGGAAGGAATACATGAGCCACTTTGGGATAAAGGTATAGGTATAAGGGTGACTATGTATGGAAAAGTTATTAGGCGACAAAAACCTGCAAAAGCTACTGTTGTTAATGATGAAGCAATTTTACGGCACGCCAGACCTATTGATTTAATTTTAGCTCGAGTAATGCATGTATCATTTTTAGGTTTGATGCTAATAATTGCCTATGGTTATTTTGCGTATGATTTAGGGGAAGGCGCTTACTAAACAAGGTTACTTTTAAATGTTTACTATACCTGAAAATATTTTCTGGATTTTAGCTGGACCATCATTTATTGCTTTTTTAATCTCAACTCTATGCTTCACTCGCATTTCGATGAAGCATATTGAGAAAAAAATGCGTGACGAAGGAATACACGAGCCTCTTTGGGATAAAGGAATAGGCATAAGAGTGACCATGTATGGCAAAGTAATTCGTCGTCAAAAGCCTGCCAAAGCAACCATCGTTAACGACGAAGCGATACTTCGTCACGCACGCCCGATTGATCTTGTACTCGCTCGAGCGATGCATTACTCATTAATTGCTATGATGATCTTTGCGACCTATGGTTATTTTGCATATGACTTAGGGGAGCGAGCTTACTAAATAAGATTAGTTTTAATGTTCATTATGCCTGAGAATGTTTACTGGCTGCTAGCTGGTCCTTCAATAGTTACATTTCTCATTTCAGCATTGTGTTTCACTCGCATTTCAATGAAACACATTGAGAAGAAAATGCGTGACGAAGGAATACACGAGCCTCTATGGGACAAAGGACTAGGTATCAGGATTAATATGTACGCGATAGTAATTCGTCGTCAAAAACCCGCCAAAGCAACTATCATTAACGATGAAGCAATACTTCGCCATGCACGCCCTATTGACCTTGTACTCGCTCGAGCCATGCATTACTCCTTTACGATTACGATGATCCTCGCTGTATATGGTTACTTTGCTTATGACTTAGGGGAGCGCGCTTATTGATTATAGCAGCCCTTGCAACCTCGTTTTTGTCTCTTTTAAGTAATTAAGGTAAGGGTAAGCGTCATCAGCAACTGCTATTGCAGCCTCAATGTGGAATAATGCTTGGCGTGTATTACCTTGCATTTCATAGCCATAAGACAAAGCTGACAGGGCATACGCTGATTTAGGGTAGTTTTTGATATTGTACTTAAACACCTCAATCGCCCGCTCAAATTGCTGGTTATCCGTTAAGCTGTAACCAAGTAACCTAACAGCACGGTCTGGTGGCGCTATTTGCTCACCCCATTGCTGAGATAAACCTTGATAATAGGCATCAATCGATGAAACATCATCGCCCAGCGCACTCAAAGGCATATGTTTAGATAAAAATAAGCCATGGTACGCATTAAATGCCCCTGCAGCTGAGGTTAGGTTATGCGAAACGCCTGCAAAGGCGTCACTCTTAAAGCGCAGATTTTGCACCTTACTATTTTGCATCGTTTGCTGCATATCATCGTACCTTTCGCGCATAATGCCAGCTTCTTCGCCGATATTCATATATACATAGCTGTTAATAGTTTTGGCTTTAGTAACAAAGGTTTTTAGGCTCTTAGCCGGGGCGCCATAGTTCCACCATACCGCAGGACTATAAGCAATATGCGCTTGAAATAGCTCGGGGTTAGCCTGCATTGCGTAAAGAGCAAATACACCAGCCGCGGAAGCTCCTGCGATAATTCTATAATCATGAGTGCGATACTGCTTATTAACCAAAGGCATCAGTTCTTGCTCTACGAAAGCTAAAAACTTTGCTGCACCACCGCCTTCACCAACAGGCCCTTGTGGTTCTTTGTTCATTGTGGGGTAAAAATCTCTAAGTCGATTGGTGCTTTCAATCGCAACTACAATAACCTCTGGCGCCTGATCATTTTGTTGTAAGCGCTCAAGCACAGCATTAATCAATGGTAAATTACCAGCCCCATCTAAACGATAGATAACAGGGTATTTCTTATTAGGATGGGCCTGATAGCTTTTTGGTAATTGCACAACGACAGTGCGTTGCTCACTAAGATTACTTGATTCGATAGTATGCGTATGTTGGCTGTAATTTGTAACCGCCTCACCTGCGGCTGGTTGAGCCATTACATAACTAGTACAGAGTAAAAAACCACTAATACAGAGTAACTTAAATAGTCGCACGACTTATCCTTAAGAGATGTTGGTAATTTTTTAAGCTAACAGAATTACAAGTACAAAAAAAGGCGCATATTGCGCCTTAATAAATATAAAACTCTAAACTTATTCAACCGTTACCGATTTTGCTAGGTTTCGAGGTTGATCTACGTCGGTGCCTTTAATAACCGCAACGTAGTATGAAAGTAGCTGCAATGGGATTGTATATACAACTGGAGCAATCACGTCATCTACATGGTTTACGTTAATTACACGCATTGTTTCATCAGATTCAAAGTGCGAATCTTTATCTGCGAATACATAAATAATACCGCCGCGGGCACGTACTTCTTCTACGTTTGATTTAAGCTTTTCAAGTAGTTCATTGTTTGGCGCTACAACAATGATTGGCATGTCAGCATCAATCAACGCTAAAGGACCATGTTTAAGCTCACCCGCCGCGTATGCTTCAGCGTGAATGTATGAAATTTCTTTCAGCTTAAGTGCACCTTCCATCGCGATTGGGTATTGTGATCCACGACCTAAGAATAGTGAGTGGTGTTTATCAGCAAACTCTTCAGCTAAATCTTCAATGCCTTCTGCAAGCAGTAATGCTTCTTCTAACTTGTTAGGAAGTGTTTTAATTGCATTGACAATCGCACTTTGATCTAAGCCTTTTTCTTGCGCAATAGATGCAGTTAGCATTAATAAACCAACAAGTTGTGTGGTGAAAGCTTTAGTAGATGCAACACCAATTTCAGCACCTGCTTTAGTCATAAAGGCTAAGTCAGATTCACGCACCAGTGATGAACCAGGTACGTTACAAATGGTCATTGACGCCATATAACCTTGCTGTTTTGCAAGACGCAGTGCAGCAAGTGTATCAGCTGTTTCACCAGACTGTGAAATGGTTACAAGTAAGCTGTTTTCATGTACAAATGATTCACGGTAACGAAATTCAGAGGCTATCTCTACGTTACAGCTCACGCCTGCAAACTGCTCAAGCCAGTAACGCGCAACCATACCCGAGTGATATGAAGTACCACAGGCAATAATTTGTACGTGCTTTACGTCTTTAAAGATTTGCTGAGCACTGTCACCAAAGGCATCAATTGCCACAGTATCATTGTGAAGGCGGCCATCAAGTGTGTTACGTACAGCAAGAGGCTGTTCGTAAATTTCTTTCAGCATGTAGTGACGATATTCGCCTTTACCTGATGCATCTTGCGTGATGTTTGATTCAATCACTTCGCGCTCGACTACCTCGCCGTTTGCATCAAATATTTCCACACTGTCACGGGTAATACGAGCAACATCACCTTCTTCAAGGTAAATAAAGCTACGAGTAACAGGTAATAGAGCAAGTTGGTCAGATGCAATAAAGTTTTCGCCAAGACCTAAACCAATAACCAATGGGCTACCTGAGCGCGCTACAATGATTTCGTTGTCGTTCGCTTTATCAAAAACAACGGTACCAAATGCGCCTTCAAACTGCTTAACAGCCGCTTGTACTGCTGCCAATAAAGAAGTGTGTTGCTGACGAAGTTGGTGGATAAGGTGCACCATTACTTCAGTGTCAGTTTCTGATAAAAACTCATAACCATCACCTTTTAGCGCATCACGCAGGCTAGCATGGTTTTCAATAATACCATTATGAACGAGTGCAATTTCGTTATTCGAAATATGCGGATGTGCATTCGCTTCAGTTACACCGCCATGTGTTGCCCAGCGCGTATGTGCGATACCTGTCGTGCCTTTTACATTTGCAGCATTAAGGGCTGATTCTAAATTAGCAACTTTACCTACAGCTTTTACTGTATTTAATACATTGCCTTCAACGAGGGCTACACCTGCTGAGTCATAGCCACGGTATTCAAGACGCTTTAAGCCTTCTACAAGAATTTTATTTACTGGGCGTTCTGCAACAGCCCCTACGATTCCACACATAATCTCTCCTTTTGCACATGCCAAAGTGTTTTACTTTGGGCGGTATGTGTTGTCATAAATGATGCGTAATAAGGTGTTGTCGGTCTTATTACGGGTTATTCAATTTCTGCACAGATCAGCTGTACACCACATGCTGTTATCGCCTCACGCTTATCTACGCTTAGGTGGTTGTCTGTTATAACAGTGGTAACACGCTGCCAAGGCAGTTCTAAATTCGGTATTTTTCGGCCAATTTTTTCTGATTCAACCAGCACTACCACTTCACGGGCAGCTTCAGCCATCACTTGGCTAAGCCCTACTAATTCATTGAAGGTTGTAGTACCTCTATCAATATCAATGCCATCGGCACCAATAAAGAGTTGGTCAAAGTCATAAGAGCGTAGAACATTCTCTGCAACTTGGCCCTGAAACGATTCTGAATGCGGATCCCAAGTCCCACCGGTCATCAAAAGTGTTGGCTCATTTTCTAATGAAAGCAGTCGGTTAGCGACATTAATAGCATTGGTCATCACCACTAAACCACGCTTATTGGCAAGTTCAGGGATCATCGCTGCTGTAGTGCGGCCGCTATCAATTATGATGCGGTTATGGTCTTTAATAAGCTTTGCAGCCGCCTGAGCGATTGCCATTTTGCGAAGCGAGTCGCTTTTCTCGTTGCTATTTGCAACGATTTCTTGCGGCAATGCAATGGCACCACCGTAACGGCGTAGTAATAAGCCACTTTTCTCAAGTGCCGTGAGATCTTTACGAATCGTTACTTCTGAAGTTTGAAACTGCTCAGCCAGCGCCTCTACAGCGACCTCGCCGTACTCATTAACTTGGCTTAAGATTGTATGGCGACGTTGTTGAGTGTTTCGTTTTGTCATTTATATGATCACATAAGTTTCGTTTCGAAAGCTTTGAGATTTTAAACGAAACAACATAAATGGCAAGTGAATGCTTTAAATTAAAGTGAGGGAGAAAACTTATCATTCTATTAAGTTCACACTAGGTACAAATAAGCCACCATAAAAGGTGGCTCTTGCTGGTGTTAGGCAAGCAATTCTCCGTTTAAGATACACTTCACGATAGCTTGCTGTCGATTAGTACTACTCGTTTTTTTTATGCAGTTAGACAAATGAAAATCAACCGTTCTTTGACTGATATTAAGTATTTGACTAATTTCCCAGGATGTTTTCCCTATTGATGCCCATTTAATACACTCTTTTTCTCGCCGTGTAATTTTTACTGCTTCTGTACGCGTTGAACGTCGGTAGGCTTCAAACATTTCGATTAAAAAGATTCGCCAATAGTCTCCTAGCATTTTTGCTTTGTGCGGTTCAGTACTTAAATTAGGCAACTCAAGTACCAAACAAGCAAATTTATTCTTATGTAAACCTGTAGGAACAATTAATACTGAATCATAATTGCCATTTATTTCACTAAGCATCAGCGCTTTTGTTTCATTAAGACAATAATGAATTAATTTTTTACAGGAGTGAACCTCATCTAAAAAAGAGTGCTCAAATTCTCCAAAGTAATTAGTATCAAATCTAAATAAGTCAGAGAAATCAAAAGTAATAAATCCTACCTGCGTATAACTATAAGTATTTTTTATATCTGTAAAAAATTTATTAAAGCTATCTATTGAATTTATACACTCAATTCTAGAATGAAGTTCATTTATATTTACCATAAAAAACGCTCTCTTATAAAATTATTCTTTACATAGATCTGGAGCGAGAATACAAATGCTTTTCACTGATGACTCGTCAGTATTAATTTTAATAGTATCATTTATATACAGTTCACCGGTATTAGCTACTGTTAATAATATAAAGGTAGTCACATAGATGAATGTTTTTTTAAAAGTGTTTTTCATAGTGGTATAGCCCCTAACTTATGTTGTAGTTATTTTGTTCACATTAAATTTGGGCTAAGAGGGCTATTTTATCAATAATTATGTGGTGACTTTTTTATAACTTTAAAGAAAAACATTTAACTCATTGAATTTCAAATAAAATTATATCGCTATATTTATTACCTAAGCTTTCAACTACAATCAAGTTATTCATTTTATCTACATAAAAACTAGGCCTAATCACGTTAAAGTCAAACGTTTTTGACTTTAAGCTAGAGGCATCAACATCGTATAAGTCCATTTCATAGAAGGTGGTGTTTATCAAGTTATGATCACTCCATAGTAATGTGCTCTCTATAATCGTCCAGTTTGTATTATGCTCAGTAGACACACTTATGGGCATTGGGATCATCGATTCTTTTAACGTTTCAAAGCGTGATAACCTTCCGTTGCCATCACCTAAAACATACCCATCATTGAATGGACGAATAAAGCGGTAACCTTTAAAGATTTTTTCCTTTGTTTTCTCTTTAATCATATGCTTAAAAGCTTGCCATTCACCATTGCTCTTACGCGTATATAGAATAGACTTTTCGTCTAGTGAAAAAGTAATATCGCCAATCAACTCATCAGCTTTAGAGAGGTAGGTAAGGCTATTATCAAGTGTATTAAGAATCGTTATGCGCTCTTGAAGCTTCAGTAATACATATTGCCCAGATGTTGAGGTACTGATTAACTTAAGTGGCTTTTCAGTACTCATTAAAGTCACTTTTTTATCAGCCTTTGTTTTTTCATAAAAAGTCAAAGAGTTTACTCCGCTCTCTTTTATAACCATCCAGATTTTATTATCAACGGGCTGGTAAGCTTTAATGTAACCTTGCTTTGGTTGTTTCTCTTGGATTAACTCAACATTTTTAAAATCACTTAATGGTAGTTTCTTCTCTATCAGCGTATTGGTTAACACATTATCTCTAATCGCCAATAGAGAACTAGAACTTAAAACTTTGGCAGCAATCAAGCCTGTTTCTGAATTAGTTATGATCTCTAAATCACCTGTTTTAATGTTCAATTTAGTTAATTTTTTATCATCGACTAAAATGATGTGCTCATTATCTAGCCATTGAACATCATAGATGACAACATTTTGGTCATGCTGGAAAAGTGTGTTACCAATTTTTAAATCAAGTACCCGAATAGAGTTACGTTTACTATCTAAAAAAACTCGAAGTACGACAACTTTGCTAGAATCTGGAGAAATATCGGCTTGGCTGTCATGTGCACCTTTTTGAGCAACGGATGTAACTTCCTCTAGCAAATTATTTTTAGAGTTATACTTATAGATAAGCATTGCACTTTGCTGGCTTTTTTGCCCAGAAAAGTAAATTAGGCCATCTTCATTTTTATCCGCAAAAACATCGGCGATAAAGTAAAAGTCGGATACTAATATCTCTGGTTTATGTGCTTCACTTTCTAACGCAACCTGTTTTAATAAAGCAATACCATCTAAATTATCAGAATAATACAAGTGTTTTGCATCATTGGAAAAAGTTAAACCCCTGGGTAGGGTCGTATCATCAATTAGCATTTTTACAGTTTGGCTTTCTCTATCTTTTAAATAGATGTGGTCATTTTCCTCATGACTTACTTTACTTGTAAATGCTATATATTTGCCATCATTTGAAACAGCTAACGCCCTTTTGTCCGAAATAACAGAATCAATCACTTTTGTAACGACATGTACTTCTTTATCAGTATTTTTATAGATGAAGTAGGTCAATGAAAACAAAAATAGTGTGGCAATTACAATGAATAAAAAACGCCTATTTTTCTTTGCATCGGTATTCTTTACATCTATTGGTTTTTCGGTGTCCTCAGATGTAGATGTTTCTGAAATTTGAGATACTGGACAAATTAATTTATAGCCACGCTTTGGAAGAGATTGAAGGTAAGTAGGTTCTTTGTGGTCATCGTTCAAAACAATACGTATTTTACTTATAATGCGCCTAACAGCTGCATCTGAGACACATCGACCTTGCCATAGGTTTTCATGGAGCTCTTCCATCGAAATATAACGATCATTGTGCTCAATAAAATACATTAAGACGGCAAAGACTTTTGGTTCTAATAAAATTGATTGCTCATTTATGTGAAGAGACATCTCTTGCGTATCTAAATAATACTCACCAATCTTAAAAAACATACTGTTTAGTCACTCACAAACTTAACACTTCCTTAACAACAACTATAGTACCGCACTGTAATTAGAATTACCACACAATCATAACCCATTGATTTATAAGAAAGTCACAACTTGGTTACAGATATATCAGCGTTAAATCATTGCAAATCAGCTGGCTTATTTTAGGTTTATCTTCAAGTCCGAAAAACTAATAAGGCAAGTTAAATGAGAAACAATATGAAATCAGAAAAACACTCGGTAGCAGCTCGAAGAACAAATGATGGTTTTATTGAAATTACCAACCTCGAATTACTTGATGCACTCGTCGGTGGTTATATCGATCCTGAAGAGGTCTATTGTCATGTAAGTGATAATCAGGAACAACGCACCTCCTTCTCAGATTCCGAGGGCATTAGCTAATGCCAGAAAATTTTTCGACAAGCTACAAACCTCACTTAAAACGTTTAACCGAAAAACGGGATTTAGCAGCTTTATATAATATTGAGCAATGGTGTGAAAACATGTGCATTGCTTTTGATAGGGATGTAGCAGGTCAAGAGATAAAGTTTAATGGAACACTGCGAAGGCTAATCAATGCATACCCATTAGTGCTAGCTTACCAAGGAAAAACTAATGAAAGTGAGCTGTTTTTAAAGAAAGCGATCGACCTGTGGAGTGAATTATATAGAAATGACAGAGATAACCAAAATCTCATAAACCTTATAGATCCTACAATCAACTTGCTCAGGCTCTATAAATTGACGAAAAGAAAATCAGAGTTCGATTCCCTGTTAAACAACATATCTCCAATTTATAACAGTGACAAAGTTCATTTAGGTGGAATAAAAGTTTCAAAGTCGGATATTGGCGAGCGCTGGGAGGCACTCTACCTTGCTACGTTAGATGAATGCTTAAAAAGCTATACTGCAGATTCTAATTTCAATGCGGTGTTCTCACTCCAAGACTTAATACCTGAAAAATATAGTAATAATGACATATATATTGAATCAAAAATAATATCACTAATTTACTTAAATGAATTTGATGAAGCTTTGGATATTTGCTTTAAGCAAATAAGAAAATACAAGTGTATAAAAAATGGGATATACAGCTACCGGCTTTACGAGTTATTTAAAAAATCAGGAAATGAAAGCAAATCTAAAACTGTGTTAAATCACCTGATAGCTTGCTTAAAGAAAACAAAGCTAGATTCACTATCAGACCTGAACTTTTCCTCATATGTTATCGCAGAAAGTAAAGAGTCACATAGTTCATCACTCGTAAAAAACACTTTGAAAAGTTATAAAAAAATAAATGATGAATTCAATTATGGCATGACAGTTCTAGACATATATAAAAACCATCCATCCAAAGATATAAAGACAGAAATTTTAGAAATAAATGAAAAAACAGAATATTTCATACTGAAAAAACACATTTCACATGAATTAAACCTCCCCTTCACTGAGGAAGGAGGAAACAAGGAAAACTTAAAAGAAATAACAAAAAGAATGAATAAAATAATTAACCCTAGTAGATTTAACAGTTAAAAAAATAAAAATAACATCCATAATTATAAAACCCATTAAGGGCTAATAAAATAAATTTAAGGAAATAAAATGAGCAAGAAATTTGAAAATATCAAAAACGAAGAAATCAAACTTAATGAGTTAGGTGAAGTTGAGCTAAGTGAAGAGTTAGCTGGCGTTGTAGCTGGTGGTTTCTCTCCAGAAGAAGAGGATGAAGAGACTAATGTAGGTTGTGCAAACATTAGCTGTGGCTCTGAATTTAAAGAACTATAACTAACACACTAACCCAGATCACCCTCTTTAAAGTGATCTGGGTTAATTTACAACTAAAGGAGAAAAAATGATCTCTTCAACAGGAAAAATTAAAGGCTTTTCTAAACAACAATTAGTAAATAGCCTCAGCAATGAAAAATTCCAGCTAATAATCTTTCCAACAGAGCAGTGCAATTTTCGATGCGTGTATTGCTATGAAGATTTTGAAATTGGAAAAATGCCTCGTTGGTTAGTCGATGCTACTAAAATTCTTATCAAAAATAAAATACCTACGTTGAAGAGCCTATCATTTAGTTGGTTTGGTGGGGAGCCTTTATTAGCAAAAGATATTCTATTTGAAATTGCTGAATACGCACAATCATTAGCAAAAGAAAATGGCTGTAAAGTGTCGGGAAATCTGACTACAAATGGTTCTCTTCTCGATATAAAAACACTCACAAAACTTGTGGAGCTAAAACAAAATAGCTTTCAAATCTCTATTGACGGTGACAAAGAGTCACACGACACAACTCGATTAACACGTAACGGAAGAGGCAGTTTTGATAAAATATGGGGTCGCTTATTAGCAGCATCTGCAACAGATCTTGATTTTCATATAACTCTCAGAATACATGTTACAGACTTAAACCATGAAAGTGTTTTAGCCTTTTGTGAACGCTATGATGAAGAGCTAAAAGAAGACAGTAGGTTTCAGTTGCTTTTTAAAGAAATATCTAACTTAGGGGGTGATAATCAAGAAAAAATAAACCGCCTAATATCAAAAAAATCAGCCAAACAGTTAGCTCGAGAACTAACAGAACGTTATTTAGATAATAGTAAGGAAACTAATGATCGGGGCCATTACATCTGTTATGCCGGAAAGCCAAATTCTTTAGGAATTAGAGCAAATGGTAATATCAATAAGTGTACCGTAGCTTTAGATGATGACAGAAACAATATTGGCAAGATTAACCCTGACGGCACTCTCACTTTAAATAATGAAAAATTTAGCACCTGGATAAAAGGCTTTACGACTCTTGATAGCTGGCAAATGGGATGCCCGCTTAGTTATATGAACAGCAACACTGTTGTTGGTGACATTCCAATAAAGAAAGTTAGCTAAATCATGTCTATTGTTAATATGTTTAGAAAGGAAGCTCTTAGGAACCAATATAAATCAAGTGATATTGGCAAGTCGCTTATAAAGCAACCTAAAGTGATAAATAACTCTATATTATTTCTTATCTTCATATTTATCGCTTTCTTTCTTTTAATAAAAATAATCTCGATCCCATCAAGTAAGAGTCTTGCGATTAAGATATCTGCTGAAAATTATACACCACTAATTTATAGTGAAGTTGCCATTATAAAAAGTTACTTATCTAAAAATGGTGGGCATGTAAGAAAAGACCAGGCTTTGATCTCTATCTCTAAACTAAATAATAAAAGCAATTTAGAAAGTGATGTTATCCGCTCTCCCAGTGACGGTTTTTTCTTTCACTCTAAAATTGATAAAAATATAACTCAGCCATACAAGCCTCTTGGTTATCTTTTGACACCACCAGCCGATGGTGAATTATCTTTTTGGGTATCAAACACCAAGAAAATCAATTTAAATGTAAATGATAAAGCAACTCTACATATTAACGATGAAAAAATAACAGCGACAGTCACTATGGTTATTAATGGAATATCAAGTGAAAAAGAACAAAAAGTTCATTTGAAAATTAAAGAAAATGATATACAAAAATTATCACCTAACGCTGAAATAAAAATAGTACTTAATAAGCAAGATGAAAAGATTATAAATTTAATTAAATAGTGAAAACTAAATGCGACTCACCGATTATATAGACTTCAAATCATCTAAATTGCCTACTTTTTTACAAAGTGAAGTAGCTGAATGTGGGATTACTTGCCTTGCAATGATCGCATTTTATCATGGCTACAAAGTTAATATGCTTGCCATGCGACAGCGCTATCCGGTAGGAACACAAGGCATTACCGTTAAACATATTTTAAAAATAGCTGATGATATTGGCTTGTCTGGGCGTGTACTAAAACTAGAGCTTGGACAGCTATCAAAACTAAAAGGGCCAGCAATCCTTCATTGGAACTTTAACCATTTTGTAACCTTAGCGTCGGTCAGTAGAACGGGGATCGTTATTCATGATCCTGCCAAAGGGAAAGTTAAACTTGATTGGAAACAAGTTTCTGAAGCTTTCACTGGTATTGCAATAGAGTTAACTCCTTCATCGACATTTACGGTTGCAGATGAAAGAGTAAAAATGCCACTTAGAACGTTTATAGGTAATATTGATGGGTTAGGCTCATCGCTGTTTAAAATTTTCGTTATTGCATTGATATTGCAATGCTTTTTACTCATATCCCCATACTATATAAGAATCGTCATTGACCATGGTATTCCACTTTCAGATAGCGGTGTGTTGGTCTGGCTACTGGCTGCATTTTTAGCAATCACACTATTAACTACGTTTAGTAATATTATTCGCTCAGCGGCAATATTATACCTAGATAAGAACTTAGGTTTTCAGGTAAAGGCTAATATACAACGCCACTTACTACATTTACCTCTATCATTCTTTGAGTCTCGCCATGTTGGAGATATCAAATCAAGATTCGAGGCCTTTAATGAAGTTCAGCGTATGATTAGCCGAGGCTTTATTGCCGCGATTGTCGAAGGCCTTCTTGGTATTACGACTTTAATCATAATGTATACCTATTCACCTACCCTTGCCTTGATATCACTTATATTTTTATCTATCACGTTAATGGTAAGGCTTTACTTAACAAAAAAAGAAAATAAACACTTAGAACAAGTTTTAGCGAAACAAGCAAAAGAAAATAGCCACTTTCTCGAAACAATTCGAGCGATAATGCCCATAAAGTGCTACGTCAAAGAAAGTACACGATTATCATCGTGGCTTAACTTATTTGCCGATACAACCAATGAAAATATTAAGCGAGAGAAAATATCTATTTCGGCTGAAATAAGCCAAGAATTAATAAGTAAAGTAGAGTATTTAACCGTTATATTTTTTGGTGCGACATTAATCATAAACAATGCATTTACGATTGGTATGTTCATTGCCTTTTTAGCCTATCGTCAACAATTTTCAAGCAGCACTCAAACCTTAGTTGACCATATATTTCGATTTAAGTTGGCATCCACCTATCTTCGAAGAATGTCAGATATCGTCATGCAAAGCCAAGAACAAGAGAGTAATTCATTGGTCGTTGCAAAAGAGCAAACTAAGGGACATATCGAAGTACGTGATTTACATTTTAGATATTCTCCTTCATCTCCTTGGTTATTTAGAGGTATCAACTTTGAAATAAATGCTGGAGAGTCTGTCGCTATTATTGGCCGCTCAGGATTAGGCAAATCAACCTTACTTAAGCTAATGACAGGCCTAATTAAAGCCGAGCAAGGTGATTACCTATTAGATGGCCACTCAATCAATATGCTAGGGATGCGAAACTTTCGATCTATGTGCGCCACGGTTATGCAAAATGATCAATTACTGAATGGCTCTTTAATTGAAAATATCTCCTTTTTTGAACCCAAGCCAGATATCAATCAAGTGATTGAAGCTGCAAAAGGCGCAGCAATTTGGCAAGAGATTCAAGCCATGCCAATGGGGCTGCATACACAGGTGGGCGACTTAGGCAGTTCATTGTCTGGCGGTCAAAAGCAACGCTTACTTTTAGCTAGGGCCCTTTACAGCCAACCTATTGTTTTATTTTTAGATGAAGCAACGAGTCACTTAGATGCTGCTACAGAATTACAAGTGAATCAGCATTTAAAATCAAAAAGAATAACCAGAATTAGTGTCGCCCACAGGCAAGAAACGATAAAAGCAGCAGACAGAGTAATAGACTTAGAAAAGTTAATTAATGGTCAAGCCCTGTCAGAGGTGATCTAACTAAAGATTGCTCATAAAGCAAAGGAAAAAATAATGAAACTCACATCTAAACTTGTTTATCAGGGGTTAATTGGTTTGTCAGCCATTATGCTTTTATCTGGTTGGCGGTTAGGGTTTGCAGATAATGCAGAAGTAATCTCGCTTGAGTCTGTAACGATGGCAAAAGTAGAACGAGGTGACTTTTCTATTAAGGTTGAAGGTTATGGCTCGCTACAATCAATTAATAAAAGACTACTCACAGCCACTAGCAATGCGGTTGTCGACGAAATAAAGCTAAAAGCAGGGGCTGTTGTAGAGCCTGATACAGTGATTCTGACATTAAACAACCCTGAGCTTGAGAGTAAGCTGCGCTTAGCTTTAGCGAAGCTCAAAAATGCAAAGACACAGAAACGTCAAACTTTGTTAGTGCAACAACGAGAGCTGTTAAACAATGAATCAAGTATCTCTGAGTTAAAAGCACAAGCAGAAATTGCCATGCTCCAAGTAGAAGCCGAACGCTCTTTAGCTAAATCAGGAATTGTCTCTGGGATTAGTGCTAAAAAAAACGAATTGGAAGCGAAGCAGTTACTCAAACGTATCAGCCTCGAAGAATCAAAATTAGACAAGCTCACTGAAATGCAAAAAGAAGCACTTTCGATTCAAGATGATCTTATTTCTCAAGCTGAAGATGAGTTCAACGTCGCAAAACTTATGGTCGAGCAATTATCTGTAAAAGCAGGAATGAAAGGGGTCATACAGCGTCTTCCTCTCAGTTTAGGGCAAAGTGTAACAGCAGGCTCTGAGCTTGCGCTCATTGGCAGCCTCTCGCCATTAGTTGGGGAAATAAAAGTTCCGCAAATTCAAGCGCACTTAATTCAAATGGGCATGAAAGCCGACATTACAACACTCAATGAGCAAGTGCATGGACGAGTCGTTCGTGTTGACCCTGTGATCAATGATGGTGCTGTACAGGTTGATATTGAACTTGAAGCAATTGAGCATGGCAGCATGAAACCGATGCAACAGGTTGATGCAACCATCTACGCCGACGTGCAAAAAGATATGAACTACATAAAGCAACCCAGTGATGCTAAAGAAGGTGGTTATGGTTCACTATTCAAGCTAACAAGTGATAACAAGGCTGTTAGAGTTGATGTGCAATATGGCAAAACATCAGGACAGCTAATTCAAGTGCTATCAGGCTTAGAGCCTGGCGAGCAAGTTATTATTTCCACCTTAGACATTCCTGCTGAAACAAAAGTTATAAAAATAGAGAGCTAGAAGTATGAACACTGAAATTTTAAGGGTTAATAACTTAACTAAATCCTTTACCAATGGCGATCAAGTTAGTCAAATTTTAAAAGGAATTAGCTTCACTGTTTATGATGGCGAATTTATTTCTATTTCAGGCCCATCAGGGTGCGGAAAATCAACACTGCTGAATATTATGGGATTACTCGACACCCCACAAAGTGGTGAATATTACATCGACGGCTTACTGGTTTCTGATATGGACTCAACGCAACGCTCTAAAGTTCGTGGAAATAGAATCGGCTTTGTATTTCAATCTTTTAATCTGATAGATGAAATGACCGTCTTAGAAAATGTAGCACTGCCTTTAAAATACAGAGGGGATTCGCTTTCAACGCGCCATGCACGTGCTTTAGATTGCTTAGAAAAAGTAGGCCTTGCAGATAAAGCTGATTTATACCCTAACCAAATATCAGGGGGTCAACAGCAACGCGTTTCCATTGCTCGCGCTTTAGCTGGTGATTCAGGAATTATGCTTGTCGATGAGCCGACAGGTAACTTAGATTCTAAAAACGGTGATGCTATCATGGCATTGATCAAAGACCTTAATCAGCAAGGCACAACAATCGTTTTAGTCACCCATGACCCGCGTTATGCCAACATGGCATCTCGTAATATTCAATTAAAAGATGGCTCTGTAATAGCTGAAAATGATGATATCAATACGCCAATAGAGGCAAATCGAGTTGCTCAGCCATGTTAAAAGTAGCCTACAATACCTTCAAACGTGCTAAACAGTACTATTTAACAACCGTATTTACATTAGCGCTTACTCTTTGCATGGTACTAAGTGCATTTAGCTTAGTGGATTTAGTCTTTTTCTCCCCCTTGCCTTATCAACAAAGTGATAATTTATATTTACTAGAAGGCACCGTAAACTCAAAAAGCTACTCAGGCCCTGCTAGTAATTCAAAAGTAATAAGTTATATAGAGAGTGAAAATACGCTCTTTACTGACATGGCTACCTACCATAAGTGGACCAGTTATAAATTATTAGACAGGCCAACTAGACCCGCTGTAGACGTTATTCTTGCATCTAATAACTTGTTTGACCTGCTTGGTGTAAAACCTGAACTTGGAAGATTATTCAATGAGACCGAGGCGCTCGGCAGTAAGCACATGTCTGTCGTTTTAGGCTATAGGGCGTGGCAAGAACTTTTCCAGGGGCGAGGTGATATTATTGGTCAAAAAATACAGTTAAATCAACGCCGATTCACTATAGTTGGTGTAGCTCCAGATGATCTTGTTTTGCCCCACTACAAAAATGTAAACGATGCAATATGGTTACCTATTGATGTCGATGAGGTATTTGATCCCAAAACAGCAAATGGATTTATGGGTGCATACAAAAGTATTGTTAGATTAAAAAATACAGTATCAGAATCTGCAATCACACAACAGTTATCAGACCTATCACTGAAAGGCGCTCAGCTCCATGCTCCTAACATTCTAAAGGACTTTACTGTTAACGCACGTATCACGACATTTAGTGACGCATTAAAAGGTGATAGCGGAAAAATAGTACTCATGCTGCTTTTAGGTGTTTGTTTGTTATTACTCATCGCACTTATCAACCTCTCTAGTATGCAACTTGCAAAAGCCATTACTCGTATAAAACCAATTGCTATTAGCTTTGCATTTGGAGCAAGTACAAAACAGCTCATTGTTGAAACACTAAAACACAACTTACTACTGATTAGCATTGCAGTCATACTGGCATTAACGCTCACCCAAATAGGGTTTATCGTTATTCAAAACTTAGCCGAAAATTCTATACAACGGCTAGATACTCTTTCGTTAAGTATTAATACGCTCCTGTTTTCAGCATTTTTGATTATTACTATTGCAGCACTCTATTCATTTATAGAATTAAGTGTCGTAAAAGAAAAAAACTTAATAAGTAGCTTACAAAGTAGCGGTAAAGGCACAGGAAAACAAATGAGCGCAGCGACCAGTCATTTATTGGTTGGCTTACAGATTTTGTTCTCATTTTTAGTATTAACCGCAGCAAGTCACGTCGTGTTAGTAACACTCTCTGAAGCGCTCAGAGATAATGGTATAAACTCTCAGGGTAAATACTCACTTACAATAAATTACAGTAATATCGATAAGCCGAGTGAACGAATCAACCTTCATAAAGCCATTACGCAACAGTTATTAAACCTCGATAACGTGAGCAGTTTAGCACTATCATCAGAGCAACGCTTACCCGATACGGTTAATGTTAACCAAATATATGATGAATCTGGCCAGTATATTGCCCAAGCGCGTAATAGCTTAGTTTCCAACAATTATTTTGCAGAATTAGATCTTAAAGTAACAGGCAAGGGCTTTAGCAAAGGTGATGAAAAACTTAAAAACCCGCCCATTATTGTTAATCAACGCCTTGCGGATATGTTGGATAAAAACACACAGAATGTACTAAATAGTAAAGTCAGCTTTGACAGCAAAACGTTTTATTCTATCGTAGGCGTAGTCAGTAATACCTACGTACCAGGAAGGCCTGAAAGTGAAAACTTTGAAGTGTTCACACCCAAAGATTACCCAGGCTGGAGTCAATATACCTACCTTCTAACAATGAAAGATTCCGCATCAACATCGCAAATTCAGCAACTGATCTACGGGATTGATAAACGCCTAGATATACATACATTAGCGTCATTAACCACTCAATTTGATGACCAACGACAGCGTCATTTAAACGCTGCTTGGCTCGCTATTGTACTTGCATCAACATCATTACTCATGGTCTGCATAGGCATCAACGGCATTGTTAACTACTTAATTAAAGTACGCAGATATAGCTTGGGCGTTAAGCTCTCAATGGGCGCGGATAACTTAAGATTATTAAAAGAAAGTTTACTTGAGCTTATGCAACCCATAACGATGAGCTTGGTGCTCGCTTTTTCATTAGCATTTTTAATTATTGGTTATTGCTTTTCACTACCCAACGTCACCTTAACTATAAACTGGTGGTTAACATTATCTATCTGGCTTGGGCTGTTAGTTATGGCGCTTATCACAAGCTTTTTTCCGATCAATAAAACACTAAGACAAGATCCAATAAAGGCATTACGCAATGAATAGATTTCTTATATTTATAGTATTGCTCTTATCTTTCGCGATACACGCAAACACAGATGAGAATAAACCCCAATGGGAAAGTTATATAGATTCCACAACACAAGAGAATGTATCACTATCACCTAATGGGAAACAGGCTCTATTTTTACATCAGATACGCTATCCATCGATTCACTATGTATCACAAGCACGCGTGCAATTAGCGGGCTTGGATTTTTATAGCAATCTATATAGCCGATTTGACACACCTTTATATAGCCATACAACACTTTTTGATATCAGCAATAGAACGAGCATAGACCTAACCCCTGATAACGGCGTCATTATCGACTATAACTGGTCTCCTGACGTTAAAAAAATTGCTTATTTAATTCAAAATGACAACACAATTAATTTATGGGTGTATGACGTTGAAGCTCAGGTTTTCAAACGCCTTTCTCAGGCCAATTTATCAGCGACATTAGGTGGCAGACACCTCAGATGGCTACCTGATAGCACAGCACTAATCGTTAAAAAAAGAAATACTAAAGTACACTCACCCATTAACGAATTAAAACAACCAAACTCTCTCTCATCTGAGCGACAAATAGAGCAAGGGCGAACATATCAAAGCCTTCTAAAAAATAACAAACTTAAAGAGCAATTTAAAACTCTAGCACTTTCAAGCTTAGTTAAAATCGATTTAAAAGGTAATGTGACCTCTCTAACTGATAACATGCTATTTGATGATTTCTCTTTGTCTCCTGACGGAGAGTATGTGTTGTCGTCAACTCTACCCAAAGAGCTCTCCTCCTTTTTACCATACAAAAAGTGGGGCAGAGACTATCAAATTACTAACTTAAAAACCCACCACCAGCTAAATGTCTTACCCTCTTTAAATAACAAGGTTAACTTAAAGAAAGCCAAAGATAGCGTCCCTAATGGTGCAAGATTAGTTAAATGGCTTCCCTTTGAAGGCTCAACTCTCACTTGGACCGAAGCAATTGATAATGGTGATATGTCAGTAGATAAAAAATATCATGACAATACATATAAACTTGCCAGCCCGTTCAATCAAAACAAACAACTCATCCATCAGGCTAAGTGGAGAGTACATAATATTATATGGGGGAAGTCAGGTGCCGGAGTCGCTCAAGAGTGGCTTTATGCTAGCAAACAAGCAAAAGCTTCTTTAATTAGTGCAAATACCTCAGCAAGTGTCTTAATTGAACAACGAGACTATAGAGATAAATTTAATGACTTTGGCGATCCGCAAACCCTGAGACTACCTGAAGGGTATGAAGTGCTTGTTGAAGATGATTCAAATCTTTTCTTTTTATCTAATGGCCTTAGCGAAGAGGGCATCAGGCCCACTATAAAGACACTAAACAAAACCAATAACACACGAAAAGAGTACTTTATCAGCAGTGAAGAAAGCATTGAACTCCCTTTAAGAGTTGCAAATAATACGCTTATTATACAAACACAAAATGTACAAACAGCTCCTCAATATTTTGCAATTTCAAGCACTGATATGAATGAGCGAATCCCCTTATTAACGAACAAAAATAAGCAATATTTTGACAAGCCTCCTACATTTATAAATTATAAAAGAAGTGATGGGTTAAATTTAAGTGGTACGCTACATTTACCGAGTAACTACGATAAAGCACAAGGCAAAATACCTGCAGTCCTATGGATCTATCCGGATGAATTTAATAATAAAAAACTAAGCCAACAAAATACTGTAAAAACAAATATATTTAGGCAATTTGATCCATTAAGCCCTTTGGTTTTTCTTCATGACGGCATCGCAGTTTTTGAGTCACCATCCATGCCAATCACTGCATTTGACGGTCAAGAACCCAATGATGACTTTATCAATCAAATAAATCTTAATGCACAAGCAGCTATCAATGCACTCGAAAGTACAGGGTTGATTGATATCGACTCTTTAGCTGTCATGGGTCATTCATATGGCGCATTTACCGTAGCAAACTTGCTCGCACATACTGACTTTTTTAAAGCTGGTATTGCTCGAAGCGGTGCTTATAACAGAACATTAACGCCTTTTGGTTTTCAAGGTGAAAAGCGTACTCTATGGCAAGCAAAAGAGACCTATATTGACTTATCACCAATCATGTTCGCAGATAAAATTGATGCGCCATTGCTACTTATTCACGGTGAAAATGATCAAAATTCGGGGACTTACCCCCTACAATCAACAAGAATGTATCAAGCGCTAATTGCGAATAAAAAAACAACTCAGCTCATTATGCTCCCCTATGAAGGCCACTCTTATAGAGCGAAAGAAAACTTAACATATTTACTTAAAGAGCAATCAGCTTGGCTTAATAAGTGGTTAAAATCATCCCGAGCACAATTATGACGTAATACCATATGCTCTTTAGTAACCGCTATAGAGCATAAAATGCATTATTCTTATATTATTTACACTCAAGTCCCTATACCATTTCACTTGTCATCATTGCTACACAAGGCTAGCCGTAGCTGAGCCAACTTTGGGCTTGCATGGGTATCTGAATTACTTCACTATAAATAGCTTAAGCTATAAAAAACAATAAATTAAAGGATTAATAATGAAGTTACTTATTACACTGTGCTTAACTGTTTTAAGTTTTTTTAACCACGCGGCGGTCACGCCTTGGCTGGATTTTCACTTAGAAAATGGTCACATCAAAGTGCCTGCAACGGTATCTGGTATACCGAGTAAAATTTTATTGGATACAGGCGCACAAATGAATGGCATTAATCCTCACTTTATTAACAAAAATAAGCTTGATCTCGATAAAGGAGGCAAAACGCGAATTAAAGGCGTATATGGCACTGAAAATAAAACAACTTACCACAATGTGCCTATTAATTTTTTTGGTATGGACACTGAAGTTGATGATGCTGTAGAAATCAACCTTGGCTTTCATGATAACGCACTCCTATTTGGTGCCGGTTTCTTTCGCCAATTTGTTATACAACTGGATTACCCAAATCAAAAAATGCGTCTTATTACCCATGACTCAGTCAATTTAAATGACACCGAAAACATTAAAATGCTAAAACAAAGAGGCTCAGGTATGCCTATTGTAGAAGTGATGTTAAGTAATGAAAAATCAATATGGTTGGTGCTCGACACGGGTAACAATGGCGGTATGGTTGTTAAACGAAGTGTCGCTCAAAGCATGGGGTGGCTTGATGAGATAGAGCGCGAATCGGGAATAAGCACAGGCGTGAATACAAGTGGTATGACTGAAAGCTTTCGTATCCCTTGGCTAAAATTTGGTCCTTTTGAAATGGAAAATGTACTGGTGAGTATCCCCGCTAAAGGAGAGTCTGCGAATCTTGAATCTCAATATAAAACAACGGGTACACATATAAGAGGAAAAAAAGTACAAGGCTTGATAGGCTACGATGTTCTCAAACATTTTTTAATCACTATTGACTATAAAAGTGGTCATGCACATATTGGGTTACCTGAATAAACGATGAGCATTTCATTTAACAGTCTAGAAAGGTCACTTATAGAACAACGAAAAAACACTCATGAAATTTGCCGTTTATTTGCCAAAAGCCCAAGTAAAGGCAATTTAAAACGACTAAAAGGCATGTTTGCTCACTGTGGCGAACAGGTTGTTATTGAAGCAGGTTTTCATTGTGATTATGGCAGTGGTATTAAAATAGGTGATCGAACCTTCATAAATATTAACTGTACTGTACTCGATGCACCGCTATCTGATGCGCAAATTACGATAGGCGATGACTGCTTAATTGGCCCTAATGTACAAATACTCGCGGTATCGCATGCAGTAAACCCAACCGAGCGTTTAGCAAAAGCTAATTTTGCAGCGCCGATTAGCATTGGTAACAATGTATGGATTGGTGCAGGCGCTATTATACTTGCAGGTATTAAAGTTGCTGATAATGCCGTGATTGGCGCAGGGGCAATAGTTACCAAAGATGTCGCGGCAAATACCCTAGTAGCAGGTAACCCCGCGGTGAAGGTTAAAGACCTTTAACTCTCATACCAACGCGCTAAAGCATGCCCTACGTAGGCGACAACCATCCTCAATAAGCATTTAAAACTAAAAAAGCCCAGCTGTATTGCTGGGCTTTTAGTTGGGAGTTAGTTAACTGTTATTCATATCTTAAGATAAGTGATGGTCTGGTGCTTGCGGCCTTAAAGGCTAAGCTTGCAACGGTAACCCAAGTAATGGCGGCCACCGCGACGGCGGCAACTAAATACACCCATACAGCTTGTTCAATACGGTCATTAAAGTTGGCTAACCAATCACCAACTAACAAGTAAGTCACTGGATACGCAATAGCAATACTTACCGCCACCAGCACTAGGAACTCTTTTGCAATGATATTGACGATACTGATGCGTGATGCACCTAGCACTTTTCGAACAGCCACTTCTTTTTGACGACGCACTGTTGCAAACGAAGCCAAACCAAAAGTACCTAAGCAAGTTAAGAACACGGCAAGAGCGGTAAAGATTAAAACGACATTCGAAATTCGCTCATCACCTTTTAACAGGGTTTTGTAGTTGTCTGCGAGTAAGTTAATTTTTGGCTCATAGATATTGGCTGAGCTTGCTAATATTTCAGCGAGCTGAGCTTTAATATATGATAAGTTTTGCTGATCAATGGTTAAAATTAATTCTGATACAGGTGATAAAAAGTTAAAACCACACAAGAACATGATATTAGAGTTGGCATCTTTAACATTACCTACTTTTACATCTTCCACCACACCCACAACACGCATATCTATGCCGCGACCTGAGTCTTTAATGACCTCACCAATAAGGTCACTCATGTTAGTGTAACCCGCTTGCCTTGCGACAGACTCAGTCACAATAGTGCCAGTACTTGTTACTCCATTTTCACGGCTTGCCCAGTCACCGGCAAATTCACGGCTAAAGTCACGACCAGCAACCAGTTTTAATCCTAGCGTTTTTACAACATCGTAGCTTGCGCCTACAACAGGCGTTAAGCTGCCAGAGGCTTCACCATTTGGCCACGTTGGCATAAGTGTATTATTGATTGAAACAGTTAAACGGGTATCAATGACTGTTGTTTGCTGTACGCCTTGAATTGCACTAATACGGTTAACTAAGGCATTTTTTTCTTTTGTGAATACTTCGCCTACAGGTAGCTCTGAAATAACTAATCTTTGTGTTGTTTCATAGCCTAAAGGTAAGCTTTGTAAGTAAGTTAATTGCTTTAACAAGGTAATAGAGGCAATGATTAAACCTATTGCTAGTGAAGCCTGTAAGGTTAGTAAGCTCTTACGAACCCATATTGCAGTATTACCACGTTGTAAATCTCCACTTAAAACGCGTTTTGCACTGAATGACGAAATAAAGAATGCAGGATAAAGCCCAGCTAATATGCCCACAGCAATTGCGACCACAATAATGGCAATGCCAAATTCAGAGGCATAATTCACGACCAATTCGCGGTCTACTAGTTGGTTAAAGCTTGGTAAAAATAGTTCCACTAAAGCACATGCAATCACCATTGAAAGCATTGATACCAGCACAGATTCAGATAAAAACTGCGTTACTAACTGGCCTTTACTTGCGCCAAGCGCTTTACGCACACCCACTTCTTTTGCACGTTTAGTCGATTGAGCGACGGTCATATTGATAAAGTTAAAACCTGCAATAAGAATCAGTAACACACTTAAACCAACACAGATCATCACCACTTGTTTAGCACCACCCGCTTTCATCTCAAACGGTGATTTAGCCGTTAGGTGCAAATCAAGTAATGGATGCAGCTCTAAACTAACTTGCTCCAACATAGAACTTCTAAAAAAGCGTTCTGTTAAGGTTTTAGCTAATGCATCTGTATCGGTGCCCTCTGCTAAACGCATATAAACATAACTACTGTTGATGTTTATATCGCTTGGATCATGCTTAACATAAACAAGGTTTTTAAAGGCAAAGTGAGTGTTGTCTTTTAAGTCTGCAAACACGGCACGCACTGTGTACTGTCCTTGTTCATGCGTAAGTGTTTCACCAATCACATCGGTGCGACCAAAAATGCGCAGTGCTTCTGACTCACTTAAAGCGAGGCTATCTGGAGTACTCATTGCTGTTGTTAAATCGCCCGCCAGCGTCTCCATAGCAATGAAATTTTCAATATTTGCTGTAGCACCATATAAGGCATTTAACTTATAGCCTTGGTTTCGGTAATTCACATCCACCATGGCTTCACGAGTCAACTCGACCATCGTTAATCCGAACACTTCTTCAACTTGGCTGTAATCTTCGGCTTGCTTTGACTGTGCATAATTAAAAATAGGCACCACAGATAAACCAAGTTTTGAGAAGTCTTGTCCAACGCGATAAACACGCTCAGCATGAGGCTGTTGGCTATCGTACGAAAGCTCATTTTTTGCAAACAAAGCAACTAGAATTGCCGCAGCTAAGCCCACACTTAAACCCAGAACATTTAAAATAAAGTGCTGTGTTTGGTTTTTAAACGCGCGCAGCGCGGTGATCAAATAACTTAAAATCATGTTATGCCACCTCTGCTGTTTGTTGAACACGGTTAGCTTTATCAACCATCACTTGGCCATCAAGTAAGCGCACTAAACGGTCAGCATAATTGCCTTCTTTTTCTGAGTGGGTAACCACAATTACCGTGGTACCTTCGCGATTTAGCTCGCGCAGCATCGCCATGACTTCATCACCATTTTTTGAATCAAGGTTACCCGTAGGCTCATCAGCTAAGATGAGTTTTGGATTAATCACGAGAGCTCTGGCTACTGCTACACGTTGCTGCTGACCACCCGATAGCTGCTGCGGTAAGTGATCTGCTCTATGGTCGATTGCAACACGTTTTAAGATTGCGTCTACTCGCTGTTTACGTTCACTTTTTGAGATATTTTGATACTGTAATGGCAGCTCAACGTTTTCAAATACTGTTAATTCATCAATTAAGTTAAAGCTTTGGAAAACAAAACCAATTGACGCTTTTCTAAGTGTTGCTAATTGTTTTTCACCAAACCCTGCGATGTCTTCACCTAAAAATTCAAAACTGCCTGCAGATGGCGAATCCAACATACCTAAAATAGAGAGTAATGTTGATTTACCACAACCAGATGGCCCCATAATGGCAAGAAACTCGCCTTCGTTTACATGTAAGTTAATGTTATTAAGCGCTGTTGTTTCAACATCTTGAGTACGGAATACGCGTGATAAGTTAGTTAATTTAATCATTGTTTTTATCCTTAAAATTGTAGTTGTTGTGCTTTATCAAAGTTGCTGTAGCTAGAGGTGATCACGCGATCTCCGACGCTTAGGCCACTTAACACTTCATAATAGTTTTGATTCTTTTTGCCAAGACGAATGTCTTTTCGTACTGCACGATTGCCATCTTTTTCCATGACATAAACCCAATTACCACCCGAGCTGGTAAAAAATGCGCCGCGTTCAAGTAACAAAGCAGTGCCTTTGCTATCACCTAGCATCAGTTGCACATCAAGGCTTTGCCCGCGTTTTATGTTGCTCGTGCCATTGGGTAATTCGACCTCAACCTGAAACTGTGATTGCTGAACACGACTATCAATTTTGCTAACCGTCGCCGCAATTTCGCCTTGCTCGTGTTCAATAAGCACTGGCATACCAGTTTGAACTTGACTTAGGTAAAACTCATCTAATCGCACAACTAGCTTATATTCATTAGGAATATCAATCTGCCCTAGGCGAGCACCACGGCCTTTTGATTCACCAATTTCAACATCAAGCTCACTTAAATAACCATCGGCAGGGGCTGTTACGAGTAGGTTTTCAAGGTTCTTACGCGCAAACTGTAAGTTTTTCTCTAGCATGTTGGCACTGTCTTTTAGCTGAGCGACCTGAACTTCACGAATGCTGTTTTCTTGCTTTTGACGCTCAAGGGTTAGTTCTTTACGCGCTTTGTAATACGCTAAATCCTCTTTAATTTCAGATAATTGCTCTTGTGCTAACACACCTGTTTTCACTAGCGGCTGAGTCTGTTTTAAGCGACGCGATAAATGTGTGATTTTAAGATCGATTTCAAGCAAATCACGGCGTAAGTTTAAACGGCTGGTTTCCATATTCATTTGCGTGTTACGTAAAAAGTTAAGCTGCTCAGTCACCTGTGCTTCACGGCTCATTACATCAAGCTGCAAGTTGGTATTGCTTAAACGCACAAGTGGTTGGCCTTTTTTAACAAACTCACCTTGCTCAACAAGTCGCTCTTCAACTTGGCCTCCGGCAATGGTGTCGAGGTAAATTGTAGTGCGAGGCATAACCTGACCACGAAGACTTAAAGCATCAACAAATTCACCTTGTTGTACTGTGCTAATCGTTAAGCTTGTCGCGGTTACTTGCTGACTACGACCTGTTTGCTCAGTTTGTGTGAAACCATAAGCTGCTGCCGCAACAGCTAAACATGCCGCTGCAATTACTGATTTTTTAAAAAATGCTTTTTTATTTGAGCGTGTAATTTTCTTATCCATGTTGACGCCTTTAAGTTATCTAGGTGCTAATTACCTATAGATAAAACAACTCTTGTGCCAACTTTTATTTTTGTTAAATTACAATAACTTATATAAAAACCAATAAAAGTTCATATAATCAAGTGTCCGCTTATAGAACACTTCAAAAATCATATATCGTCCATAAATGGACACTGTTCCTCTTTTCAATTAGTCTTAGTGTTCTTAAAAAGGAATAATAATAAACAGCTATGAAACAAGCAGGATCAATTCTTATCGTCGATGATAACCCCGACGTACTTATCGCCGCACGATTACTTCTAAAACAACATTATCAGGTTGTAAAAACCACAGATAATCCCTTTGATATCGAAGGTATCATTAACGCACAGCATGAGGCGGATCAGGCCATAGATGTTGTGTTACTCGATATGAACTTCACGCAAGATTCAATTAGTGGTAAAGAAGGATTTTATTGGCTAAAAAAAATAATGAGCCAAGACGCTAACATTGCGGTACTGCTTATGACGGCCTATAGCGATATTCAGCTAGCTGTAGAAGCAATTAAAGCAGGTGCCTCTGACTTTATTGCCAAGCCTTGGCAGAATGAGCAATTACTCGGTGCTGTAGCGGCGGCATTTTCACACGCTAAAGACAAGCAGCAAGTTGGTAAGCTCACAAAACAAAAGCAAGCCTTGCAGCAATCCATCGGCAATCAACCATTTGAGTTTTTAGGCCAAAGCGATGCAATGCAGCAGGTTTTTTCGGTTATCGACAAAGCAGCCAACACGGATGCCAACATATTGATTAGTGGCGAAAGTGGCACAGGTAAAGAACTCACAGCACATGCAATCCACAATGCTAGCCAGCGCCAAAACCAGCCTTTCATAAGCCTAGACATGGGCTCACTGGCCGAAAGCCTGTTTGAAAGCGAACTATTTGGCCATAAGAAAGGCGCGTTTACTGGCGCGAAAGAAGATCGCATTGGCCGATTCGAACTTGCCCATGGTGGTAGTTTATTTTTAGATGAACTAGGTAACTTACCGCTTAACCAACAAGTTAAACTGCTTGCGGCACTACAAAACAGGCAAATAACACCGGTTGGTGGCTCTAAAGTCATCGATATTGATATTCGTTTGATCTGTGCAACCAATGAAAACCTCGAACAAGCAGTTACTGAAGGTAAATTTAGACAAGACTTACTGTACCGTGTTAATACCGCAGAGATCCGTTTGCCAGCTCTACGTGAGCGCATTGAAGACATTCCATTACTGTGTAACTACTACTTGCAGCATTTTGCACATAAATACAAACGTGAGTTATCGATTGCGGCATCTGATATGACACGTTTAAGTCAGTATCATTGGCCAGGCAATGTCCGTGAACTTGCCCATGCAATTGAGCGAGCAGTCATCCTCTCTGAAGGCTCAGAGCTCGATATAAGCTCAGTGATAAGCTCACCCAGTACCACTTTTAGCACAAATGAGCTCCCTACAAGCGCCACAGACTACGACACTTTTGATCTTGAAATCATCGAGCAGAGAACCGTTCGTGCAGCTTTAAAGCATTTTCAAGGGAACGTGAGTCACGCAGCTAAAGCGCTCGGCCTAACACGCGGAGCCATGTATCGTCGTTTAGAAAAATACGGACTTTAATTGATGCGAAACTTTATTAGCTTAGCCAGCCTATTAGCTGCATTAATAGGTTTATCAATTGCTTTGTTTTGGCAAATAGACCAAAGCGGGTTTTCAGCAATTTCGGTACTTTTAGTTATTTTAAATGTGACATGTGCCACGCAAATTTTTAATTTATTTAAACGCCAAACAAGGCGTGCAGATAGGGTGATTCGCGCTTTAGCAAATGGAGACAGCACATTAGGCTTTGGCGATAAACATCCTATGCAGCAGCAATTTGAGCAGGTTAAACAACAAATTCAGGCTGCGCGTTTTAATGCTGAGCAACAAGCTCAGTTCTTACAAGCGTTATTAATTCATATCGATTTAGCGGTATTAGTGTGTGATGAACAAGGCAGTATTATTGAAAACAATCCAGCGGTCAGTCGTTTACTTGGACAAGCTGTAAAGCACATCGATGATTTAGGTGTAATAGCAAACCTTGTCCAAGGCGCTAAACAAAGTAGCCGTAATACCGTGCCATGGCAAAATGGTGAGCAGCACGATACGTTATCTGTGCAGATCAGTATTGCTGAAATCCAAGGTAAAGTTCGTAAAGTGATCAGTTTGCAATCTATCCATGATCAGCTGCAATTAAAAGAGCAACAAGCTTATAAACGCCTTACCAAAGTACTAACCCATGAAATTGCTAATTCGATTACGCCACTCTCTTCACTAGCACAAACTTGTACGGCGCTGCTGCCAAATGAGCTTTGTTTTGATGATCAGGAAGATAAACAAGACCTGCAACTTGCCTTAACAACACTGGCATCACGAACCGAACATTTAGGGGAGTTTATAGCGCAATTTAAAAAGGTTAGTAGCTTACCCGCCCCACACTTACAACCACATATTCTGGCAGATCTTGCCAAGCAAGTTGTCGCTCTACACTCACAACAGGCTAAGCAACTTAATATTACGTTGAATTTATCGGTGCAAAGCCAGCAGTTAGTAATGATAGATAGAGGCCAAGTTGAACAAGTAATAATAAACCTACTTAAAAATGCCCTTGATGTACTAAAGCAGTTAAATAATCCAGAGTCAGCGAAGTGCATTGAGGTAAACATTGCGCAAAATGCTAATCAGCAACTGTATTTAGAGGTCAGCGACAATGGAACTGGCATTAGCGATCATGTGATCGAGATGATTTTTGTGCCATTTTTTACTACCAAACAACAAGGCTCAGGAATAGGCTTAAGTTTATCGCGCCAGATCATGCTCAATCATGGCGGCGATCTGGTATATATAAAACGCCAACAAGGAGCCTGCTTTCGCTGTGTGTTCGGTTAACTTACATCGTTAGAACACTTACTTACAATTTGCTAAGGCGCTGTTTGGTATCATCTACCCATTAAAGTTTAATGGATTAACTAATATGAAACCTACCCTCTTGGCGCTCTTCGCATCACTTGCCTTTGTTCCTGCTACAAGCTTTGCTGGCATTTATGACAGCCCAGATATGAACTTGTTTGTTAAATCAGAGCATAATAGTACTGATTCTATCACCTCAGCCGGCATCGAATTTATGACTAAAGCTAACCGCAGCAATTTCGGCGCAGCATTTACAACTGCATTAGGCTCAGCTGAAGTGTTTACTAAAAAAGGTGATCGGGAAACATTTCTAACCTTGGACACAGGCATAAAATTTGGCTATTTCAGTGACTTTTTTGCCTATGGCGAAGTGGGCATAGATTTAATAGAGCTTGCTGTTTACAACGACCGAGATGACCATGATTACAGCGACCGCTTTGATGACGACCACAATAATATTGATGGTTATGTGGGGATTGGCTTGGGAGTGGATTCAAAGCCGTTCAGAATAGAGATCTATGCTAGAGCCCGAGAAATAGACAGCCGCTATTGGGAAGCACAAAACCATGGCTACGCTGGGTTACAAGTTAGTATTTCGTTTTAATTTCAATTGGGTGAGTAAGTTAGCGAGCTGTTAATCTAATGGTCATATTTAACTCACCTTATGTTAAGCTTAGGCGCTTTAGTTTACCCGCACCTAAGTTAATGGAGTATTTTAATACGTGTTTTTAAATCGATTTTTAGGCCTTGTTGTTGTTTCTCTCATTGTAACAGGCTGTCAGACTGCCCCTGAGTCTCTTCCCAAAAAGAAACCTACCATCAAAGCAAATCCAGGTACTGTGGTTGCAAACACTAAAACAGCACAAGTAGACGCGGTGACACCGCTCAAACCAAGTGAACTTGATGACGTATGGCAGCGTATTCGCATTCAATTGCAGTTTAGCGATTCAAGCCACCCAGATGTGCAAAAACGCATAGCTTGGTACCTTACTCATCCTAACTACATGGAAGAAATAAGCCGCCGTGCAGCGCCGTATTTGTATCATATCGTTACAGAAGTAGAAAACCGTGACTTACCAATAGAACTCGCCCTGATGCCACTTATAGAGAGTGATTTTGATGCCAGTGCCTATTCACATAAACATGCTTCAGGTTTGTGGCAGTTAACACCTTCTCTTGCTAAATATTTCAAAGTAAAAATTACCCCTTGGTATGATGGTCGCCAAGATGTAATTGACAGCACCCGTGCAGCTCTCGATTTTATGGAATACCTTTATAAACGCTTTGATGGTAATTGGTATCATGCTATTGCTGCCTACAACATTGGTGAAGGACGAGTGCTACAAGCTATTGCTCGTAATAAAAAGCAAGGTAAATCGACTGATTTCTTTAGCTTGAAACTGCCATCACAAACTAAACACTACGTGCCTAAGTTACTTGCTGCAGCACAATTATTAAAGCATCAAAAAATGGTATTCCCTGCCATTAAAAATGAGCAGGCTATTGCGACCTTACCAGTGACAGGTGCTGTGATCTTGGCAGATAAAGCAAAGTGGCAAGAGCTTGAAGAGCTAAACCATGGTGTTATCCGTTACCCTGCTGTAATTGATGCGCCGCATATTGTGGTCCCGAAAGAGCAGCAAGCACATTATCAAACCCTATTAGCTAACCAAAAGAGTAATGACTTTAGCCAGTGGCAACATTACACAGTCAAACGCGGTGATAGCTTAAGTGTGATCGCAAAGAACCATAAAGTAACCGTTAGCCAACTCAAAGCTTTCAATAACTTAAAAACAAATACGATTCGTATAGGCCAAAAGCTTATATTACCGCAACTAGCTGATCAACAAATCGAATACAAAGTGAAATCTGGCGACAGCCTTTGGAAGATAGCTAAACAATACAAGGTCAGTATCACTAAACTCAAACAATGGAATAATCTTTCTAGAGATAGCTTAAGAGTGGGTGAAAAGCTCACCGTATTTATTTCAAACAGCTAATAGCTCAAACAGGGAGAAATACTCCCTGTTTCTTTTTGTATGCAATTTAATCTGCATGTTTTATAGTCTATAAAAAACAACAAATACAAGACTATGGACAATCAAAAGCAGGATATCATTAAATCAAATAATAACTCAGATATAGTATCCACAAATCTGAGCGCACAACCAAGCAACACAAATAAGCCCGAAGTTTGGTTGACCAACGAACGGCTAAACCTTTTTCTCGCATTGTGCGCTATTATAATTTCAGCAGCCTCCTTTTATGCCACTTACTTACAAGCCAACGCCGCAGAACGGCAAGTAAAAGCCGCAACATGGCCGTGGATCGAAGTTATGACTGGGAACTTTGATGAGGAAAAAAATTCGCAAGAAATCACTTTTTACATTAAAAATTCCGGCTCAGGCCCAGCCATTATTAAATACGTTAAATTCTTCCATGATGAAAAATCGTATAGCAATGTATTAAAATTAATAAAAGACTGCTGCTTTGATATTTATGCTTATGAAGCACAGTTAAATGAACTGCAAAAAGAGTCAACTGACATCAATTTCTTTGAAACTTTTGGTTGGTTGTACACCGGCGTTAGTAATAACCGATTATTAGCCTCAGGCGCTGAACTTAATCTTTTTGGTTTTAAGAGAACTGGTTTCAATGCAACTCAGTGGGACAAGGTAAATAAGCAACGCTTTAATATCAAAACTGAGATCTGCTACTGCTCGTTGTTAGAACAATGCTATCTAAGCGACGGCCGCGGCGATGTGAGAGAAATACAGCAGTGTGAGTGACAACGAGCTATCAGCTTTCAGCGCGGTGAAGGTGTTTGATGCTGTGCCTTCCTCTGCCGGAGGCTCTAGGCAAAGTGTACTTGTAGGAATGGCTTTAGCCATGAATGTGTTTGTTTAATTTATTCGGCACTGAAGTGCCTCCTACGGGGGGTTGCTGAGGGTGACTCTATTACCAAATTCCCCCGTAGTTCAACTGTTCTCTAATATCTGACGTCTGATATCTCTGTGTTTCAGCTGATGTCTGAAAGCTGTCAGCTCCAAACGCAAAAAAGCCCGACTCTTTCGAATCGGGCTTTCTTTAATTTGGAGCCTGGCGATGTCCTACTTTCACATGGCAAATGCCACACTATCATCGGCGCTGTTTCGTTTCACTACTGAGTTCGGCATGGGGTCAGGTGGGTCCAAA
>VAOY01024235.1_pt1 | contig 40698 bp, 36 predicted proteins | sample 3393881 | NCBI WGS metagenome assembly VAOY01 (sample SAMN08290430, study PRJNA428436) | hydrothermal vent metagenome | isolation source: Deep-sea hydrothermal vent chimney | place: Indian Ocean: Southwest Indian Ridge
TCATTCTGACATTTAGAGTAACTTAAAACCAAGTTTTAGGAAGCTAAAATAAGTGTCCGAAAGATTACCGGAATCACTGTCCGAAACTTCCGGAATTTCCACCTAATTCTTCTCCTTCTCATCTCTCATTTTAATCGCCTTCAACTAATCCAAAAAATCGTCGAATATTCCTTTTTGCATTTTTTACCTGATATTGTTTATTCATAGAATCTTCAAACCAAAAGTCATATATCATAGAATCGGAATCATTAAACAAGTAATTATATTGAATTTTTATACGTTCTTCATATTTTTCTTTTTCTCCTAATCTGATACCTTTTCCGTCTTTACCTAGATCATTAGCGATTGATTCTCCGTCCTCGTATTCTATCCCAAAAAATGTAATAACAATAGGTCTGCGGCCCATGTTTACTGCACTTACTACTAATACGTCTGGTGTGTTTTCACCGATTAGTATTTCACAATTAGTCCGAATTTTTCCACGATCTCTAAATCCGAAATAAATTGAGAACCACAAGCTTATTAGTGAGATAACAATTGCAGCTATTGATAAATAGTTGTTTTTTAAGAAGTCGATTATTTCTAAAATCATTGATTAATATAAACTAAAGCAATAAATGTACTTATTGATATTAAAAGTGAAATAATAGCAATGATTGTGGCGGTACGATATTTTTTATTCGTGTAATTTAAATTTGCAAGTACAGATGATAAATAAGGAAAATTTATGCAATGTTTATTTTTGCCTATCACTGGCGAAAAAAATAGAACTTTGCTCCCATCATCATTGGTATATCCATATTTTTTGTTTAAATGATAATAGAGCCTGCCAAAAACAATATCACCATCTACTTTTAACATTTTAGCAATTTTATCAATATCAATTGGAACATATATTTTAGTATCTCTTATACTTTCATCCGTTGAGTATCTAATAAAATCTGTATAATAGGTATCATGAATAATGTGAAGGATTTCAAGGTCAGTAGGTAAATTATTCATAGTAATTTATTTCTCATTCGATCACTCCCAAACTCTCCTCTCCGCCTTTGCCTGCTTTTGACGTCCATACTAGCGAGCGTTAGGCGCTTCTTGAATCCATATCTTTAATCATTCGGTTTATTACATCAACAGTCACTCCTAATAAATCTTGGGCCTCATCCATATCATATCTTTTTTCTGGGTGCTGAGTAGGATTTCTGAAGTTTGTTCTAATGCCATCTAAATTACTTATCAACGGTTTCGGTGGTGAATCTTTCCTTTTTTTAAGATGCTCTAACATATTGTACCACATCGGGGTTTTAACCCTACCTCTTTTAACAATAGCGTGATAATACATACGTAAAACGCCTTCAGTCCCTCGCAAAATGTGAAAGGCTGCCGAAGTTGGAAGATCAAAAGCTATGCATTTAATTGCTTCAATAAAATCGTATTTTCCCAATATCTGAAGTTTATTGAAAATTCCATTAGCGAATAATCGATCAGGATTTGATAATAACTGCTTTATTGGAAATCGTTTCTGTGTAATAATGTAGGCCAATCGCAGCTGTAATTCCGCATCCAAAGACGCATTTAATTTTTCAACCTCCTTACAAACACGATTAGCGAGCTTATCATCTACAATTTCATCTTTCTTCTTAATTTTTATTTCATCGATTATTTTTTTTAAGTCTGATGCGATTATATTTGTCACCTGTAGATTTAGATCATCGAGGGTTTTAAAAAAAGAAGTTAATCTATACATTAAACTGTCTTCTGTCCCATCAATTGGTCCGTGTATTGGAATCCCCGGACTTAAGTAATGTATTAAATAATAATTATATCCAAATGCATAATAATCATATACCTTAACTTCTTTCATAGATTACCTCTCTTATAGTGCCTAACTTGTTATAATAATGTACATTCGCCATATCATACGCTTATTTAGCGTACTATGCTGTGATTCTCTAATTCTCGCCACCTTGATTAAACCATTTGAACGTTGATCTGATGAATTTTTAGTTTGGAACGGTCCCTCAATACTCGATTCCAACCGATGAAGTTGGTTATAACTAATAATAAAACTTCAAGTATATATCTAAACCACACGTACAAATGTAAGACCCGCTAGAGAAAAATACCAGAAGTCCTGATTGTTGGTTTCAAGATTTCAAAAATGAGTTTATCGGTTAGAAGGAAGTAAAAACAAAAACCAGCATTTCAATTTATATCGAACTATCCCCTTTTCTCATTTATAAATTAGCTTGTGGAGCCAGACGGGATCGAACCGACGACCTCTTGAATGCCATTCAAGCGCTCTCCCAACTGAGCTATGGCCCCATTTTCTTTTCAATAAACTTTTTCTAGACGACCTTCCCGAAAGCTTTCGGGACGCTCCCCAACTGCCCCACCTACGTCCCTATGGTGGGCAGGCTGTCCGCCGTATTCTGATTTTTCAGATGTAGGCGGAAGCTATGGCCCCATATTCTTCTAAAATTTGCGACGAGAATTTAATCATTAACAGAAATATTCATACCCGCATTTTTTAAGCGATTAACGATTTCATGACCGAATGCCACGGATGGTGTCAACACACCATAATGAAGTGAAATTGATTTTTTATCCAAGGCCAGGCATAGGGCTGATTCTGCCAGCATCATTGAAGTACTCCCGTAACCGGGATCTTTGGAATCAGCAAAAGTAACAGTAATTCTGTTTCCACTTTCTGTATCATCACCTATTAATTTCATTTTGAAATATCCATTTTCACGCTCATCTCTAGATGGACCTTCTCCCGGTTTTGGTAATATTGTTTTCAATAAAATAGACCTCGTGAATGACACAGCCATCAATTTGATAAAAATGCCAAGACCAAGCATTAATAACGATCCCTGTAATTTCCCTTTCATACCTCTTCCGGTTACCATCCCTTCGTCATACATAAAATTTCTGCCGTATTTGTAATTGAGTAAATCATTCGATCGAAACACAATTCGGGAATTATTTATGGCCATGATAAACGGCGCTGTAAAGCGATCCACCCGTGAATCAAACTGGGTGAAGTTTTGTATTCGCTGGCGAGGCATATCTTCAGTAATATTTGCACATAACGCATAAGGATTCGCTTGGAGTCGACGATTTTTCTCATCTTTAGCATTTATTAACAGATTAACCATGCTGGCAATAGTCCCGCCGCTGAATTTCCCCTTCGTCCCCAAGACAAATAATTTTACTTTCTGCATAGGTTTGTTATACAGCTCAATCGCTTTCTCTTCCAATAGCCAGCAGCCGACGTCGGACGGAATAGAATCATATCCGCAGGAATGAACAATCTTTATTTCATTTTTCTTTGCTTTTTCATGGAGTAAATCAATGGTCTCTTTTACGAAAGGAACTTCACCGGTTAAATCGCAATAGTCTGTCTTGGTCTCCACACAAGCACTAACCATTGCTTTTCCATAAATCATATATGGGCCAACAGTTGAAATAATAACATCTGTTCGCGACGTGATGGCTTTTAATAATTCCTCATCAAAGCTATCACCAACCAGACATTCAACAGACTCATCTAACTGAAGCTTCTCTTTCACTTCTTGAAGTTTATCGACATTACGCCCTGCTATAGCCCATCGTATTTGATCTCCATAATGATTTTGCAGATATTCGACGACCAGTTGACCTGTAAACCCAGTGGCTCCCCAGACGATTATTTGAAAATCTCTATCCATAAACTGGCAATCCTTTCAACAAATCTATCATCATTTCTTTATTTAATCTTCCGGTATTTACATTCCTTGGACTTGGATGATAGGATCCTTTCAAGATAATTCCATTTGGCATCATATAAGAAACATCATGACCGAACGGATAGTCCTTCATTTTGAAATCATAAAATTGGCGGAAGTATTTTAAACAACCATCAAATCCAATTTTTCCTAATGCCAGGATCACCTTCACATTTCTTAATAAATCTAATTCACGATTGAAATAAGGTGAGCAATTTCGTAATTCTTCAGCTGTCGGTTTATCTTGTGGCGGGACGCATTTCAAAACCGGAGTCATAAATGTATTACTCAATACTAGTCCATCATCGAGTGCGTCTGAATTTGGTTGGTTAGCCAAACCAACTTCATGAAGGCACATGACTAGAAAATCAGCCGATTTATCTCCTGTAAAAACCCTGCCTGTCCGGTTACCTCCATGGGCTGCGGGGGCCAGTCCCACTAATAGCAATTGAGCATTCGGATCTCCGTATCCAGAAACTCCTCGCCCCCAATACGTCCAATCTATAAATTGCTTTCTCTTTTCCCTGGCAATTTTAGTTCTAAATTCTACAATTCTGGGGCAGTCTATACATTCGATCACTTCCAGATAAAGTGAAGATAGCGGACTCTCCCCTGTTAAATGTGGATGTGATTCTATCGTTGGATGTTTGCTGTTCAAAATGCTATGTTGAATTAAATAAAGCGTGGAACACGAAGCGGTGAGTTTAATGCGAATAAAATCTTGACGGTAGTGCTTTGTTTCATGTTTGAAGAAATTTAAATTCGCCCGCCTCGCCTGAAGTGTTTCAGGCGATTTCTACCATTATAAGAATTATTATAGGTTAATTATGGGTTTAATGACATCAATGAGAGAACGAATGCATGCCGTCCTTTGGGCGTTGCTTGTATTGTTCTTATTAAGTATGACCATCGGCGGAATGGTGGGTGGTGCGAACATTTTAGATACAATATTTGGGCGAGTCAGCCCTGCTGATGCGATCGGCGTTATAGATGGTGAAATTATTTCCCCGGATGATTTTATTCGCACAGTCAATCTCAGAGCTGAACAATACAGAAACAGTGGACAAGAAACGGATGAACGTCTTTTATACACGATCCGCAATGAAGTTTGGAATAATTATATTCGTGATATACTTGTTTACAAAAAGATTGATGAACTCGACCTGGTTGCGTCCAATGAGGAAGTAGTATATCATTTAAAGAATAATCCTCCACCCTTTTTGATACAGGATCCGACATTTCAAACCGATGGCGTATTTGACCCCGATAAATACGCTCAAGCAGTAAATAATCCAACTGGGAATGAGTGGGCTGAAATTGAAAATTTTATGAAAAACACCTATATACCTAATTTCAAATTGCAGCAGTTTATTGCTTCAAGTGTGGTCGTAACCAATGAAGAAGTAAAAGAAAAATATATCAAAGATAATGTTAATTATACGGTGGAAGGCATACACGTCGTCGCACGCAAGTTGCAGGATGAAGTGTCCGATCCGACTGATGATGAATTGTATGAATATTATATTGATCATATTGAAGATTTCACGAAAGAAGAAACACGAAATATTCGCTATGTAAGGTGGGCTAAAGAATCTGCTGCGCGAGATAGTGCCCGTGTTTATGAGGAAGCTCTAGAGTTGATAGAGAAAATCAAAAACAACTCTGACTTTGCATCTTTAGCAAATTTATTCACTGAAGATCCCAGCAATCAAGTCACTCCGGATTCAGGACGTGGCGGTTTACTGGGTTGGTTTGGCAAAGGTCAAATGCTTCCTTCTTTTGAAGAAGCGGCTTTTTCTGCAAAAGTTGGCGATGTGGTTGGACCTGTATTGACACGCTTTGGCTATCATGTAATCAAAGTCTATGATAAACGCACAAACAATGACAAAGAAGAAGTCAATGCTGCTCATATCCTGTTAAATATTAATATGGGTTCAGAGACAAGGGAAGAATTGCGCAGACAGGCAACACGCTTCAGCTACGATGCACAAGATTACGGATTTGATGCAGCGCTAGACACGCAAAGAGTTGAAGCAAAGAAGGCACGGAATTTGACTTCTATGGCTATATCTGTTCCAGGAATTGGATTTCTGCGCGATGTAGTCAAATTTGCTTTTAGCGATTTAAATAAAATTGGTTCTGTTTCAGATCGACTGGAAAATGATAATTTTTTCATTATTGCAGTATTAGATACCATTTCACCGGCAGGAAATCAGTCATATGATCTGGTTAAAAACAATATTCAAAGAATCGTATTAGCTGATAAACAAAAATCCGCTGCAAATGATTTAGCAAATGAATTGCGTAAAAAATTGGATGATGGATTATCGATTACAGATATTGTTTCAGATGACAGCAGATTAGAATTAGTTGCCACGGATAAGAAAACATTGTCGCGAGGGTTCAATTCTATTGGCCGCAGTTATAAACTCATCGGAACACTGCTTGATAGTGAAGTTGGCGAAATAATCGGACCGGTTGAAACGGCACGTGGATATGCGATCGTGAAGCTTCTGTCAGTTACACCATTCGATTCAACAGATTTTCAAAATAAATTATCAGATATATATACAAAATTAACTCTCGAAACTCAACAAAATGCTTTCGATAATTGGCTAACTGAACTGCAGGAAAATGCAGAAATAGTAGATAATCGGAAGTATTATTATTAATTATTTAGATTTAGATAAAAGGGCGCTTAAAGCGCCCTTTTATGTATTGATTATAAAAGATATATCATGCAATATTCAACAAGGGTAATCATCTGATTTTTTAAAGGAGAATATTATGTCTTATCAGACGATAACAGTTAAATATAAAAATAGTATCGCTAATGTAACGTTGAACCGTCCGAATGTTCGCAATGCCATGAATGCACAAATGATTCAGGAAATCACTGAAGCATTCTTAGACTTACATAATAATCCGGACATTCGTGTTATTGTATTATCCGGAAAAGGAACTTCTTTTTGCGCCGGCGTTGATCTACAATTGATGAAAGAATATGGAAAGATGAGCCGGGATGAAAACGTTGATTCCGGAAATAAGCTGGAAGAAATGTATCATGCCATTGATTCATGTTCAAAGGCAGTGGTCGGGAAAATCCACGGGCATGCATTTGGAGGCGGTTTTGGTCTTTGTACCGTTTGCGATATTGTCGTAGCTGACGAAGAAACATCGTTTTCTTTAAGTGAAGTTCTTATCGGCATCATTCCTGCAATCATCGGTCCTTATTCTGTTAAAAAAATCGGTTATTCTCACTTTCGAGCTCTGGGAATTTCCGGTGAACGGTTTGATGGTGATTTTGCCGAACAGATTGGATTAATTCATTATAGCGTACAAAATAACAAACTGAATGCAACGACTGATTCCGTTGTGAATCAACTATTAAAAGCAAGTCCAAAAGCCATTTCTCATTTCAAGGATTATTGCCGAAATATGGACAATATAAATTCTGCCAAATTACTCGCAGATCTACGTACTTCAGAAGAAGGTCAGGAAGGAATATCAGCATTCCTTGAAAAACGCCGACCCTCTTGGGAAGATAAACTAAATACGTAAAATCTGAATCATCCAAAATGGAGAAATAAAGGTTAGTTTAATCTCCATTAATCTTCTTTTTATATATATTAGTATGATTTCCTGAATGTAATTTTTCGCATACATTATATGAATAAAACGACCTACAAATTCACTCAAACACTCTTCACGCACATAACAATTAAAAGAGATTTACTATGATTAAATTTAGCGAACGTCAGCTCAAAATACCCCAAATGCAACAGCCGGTCTATCTGGTTACAGGCGGCATGTCTAAATTTGCCCGATCTTTCCCGGAAAAACGGACAGAAGAACTGGTTATCGATTCATTTGTTGAAGCAGCTGAATTCATTGACAAGTCCCCTGCAGAACTCAAGAAATATATTCATTCATGTTATTATGGACATTTTGCAGATCATTTCGGTGATCAACTTTTAGGTGAAGCGGTTATTCACGATCGCTTGGGCTTGGATCCGTTAGGTAATGTGGGAATAAAAACAGGCGGAGCAACCGGTGGTTCAACTCTCTGGGAAGCATTCAAAGCAGTTGCATCCGGATATTCTGATTGTGTCCTGGCAATGGGCTGGGAACGTATGGATGAAGTCCCAACTGACGAAGGTAACCATTACATTGCGTCCGCGGCAGACAAAGACTGGGAAACACCATTAGGACATATATATACCGGTTATTACGCTGTTATGGCTCAAAAATATTGGCAGGTATTCGGCAAAGAAGAGGAATCGTTTCGTCGAACTATGGCTGAAATTGCAGTTAAAAACCGTGGATATGCCCGGATGAATCCTCATGCCCAGGGCCCAATGAAAATTACAGTAGAAGATGTACTGAATTCACCGGTTGTGGCAAATCCATTACGTGCGCTTGACTGCTGCCTGATGAGCGTTGGTGCAGCGTGTGCGATTCTTTGTGATGAAAAAACAGCTTTTGAATTAACCGATAATCCCCTTCTGATTTATGTATCCGCCGGCAGCCACACATTGCGAGTCGCAGACCGAAGAGATATGGAAATACCGTTATTACCCAATGAATCTCCCGACCAGTATAAAGATCTGGGTGAAAGATTTCCAGGTGGAGATCGTTACCCCGGTTTCACCGGATTTTTGGCTGCTCGTATGGCCGCCTATTACGCGTATGGAATGACTGGTGTTGTTGATCCCACTGAAGATTTCGATCTTGTGGAACTGCACGATGCATTTACCATTAGTGACATCCAAACGTATGAAGATATTGGAATACGTCCTTATGGAGAAGGAAGGTCTTACGTGGAATCTGGAGATTGCTATCATACAAATCCCTTTACAAATCAACCCGGAAAACTGCCTGCTAACCTTTCAGGAGGTTTAATCGGTAATATGCATGCTGTGGGAGCAACAGGTATTATGCAGGCCATTGAAGTGGGGCAGCATATTTGGGGTCGTTGGGCAGAAATGCACGAAGATCAATCAAAATGGGATCGCTTTGGTCGTAACAAACCTGAAGACTGGACTAACCTGCAAGTGGAGAACGCCAAACGCGGATTGGCTATCAGCCATGCAGGAGTCGGTTCCCATGTAACGGCAACTATTTTAATTCATCCTGATCATCAATTAGAAAGGACTGAATCATGAACTTAAAAGATCGTGGTACTGTAAGAGTAGCAAATGGACGATATCACTTCAATGGAAAATTCCATTATGGATATCCAAATGATCCGATTCGAAACGAAGATGGTGAACTTATGGGCGTCACCAATCCCCGGGATGTAACCCATGTTCATATGTATGGCGGTGAAGCGCCTTTCTTTGAAGGATTGGGAAATGGAAAACTACTAGGAACACGATGTGAAAATCCTGATTGTGATGCGAATGGTTCCATTTTTATCCCGTTTCGCATTCATTGTCCAGACTGTTTGAGTAAAAATGTAATTGTAGATATGACTGAAACGGCTCAAAAGGGTGCTACGGTTCATACTTTCATGATTACTGAACGGACGGGTGCATTTAATACCTTGCCAAAACCCATACGATTTGTGAATGTAGAGTTTGAAGGAGTTCCGACAATTCTGATGGGGAATCTGGTCATTGGAGAACCCAAAATGGGAATGAAAGTTGTTCCTATATTTAACACCACTAATCCAACTTACACGATTCTGGACCTGTCGTGGGTACCGGAAGGAACGAATGAATCAGAATTACCTAAAGGATTTACGTTCGGATAATACAACCAATCCGTGTTACTGGTGCGTATCGGAAATAGCTACGTCCGCTTTACGCTGCCCACATTGTCGCATGTGGAGAATAGACATCTATAAAGGACGGGTTCTAACGTATACTCTTCTAATAATCTGGCTAGTGCATTCCCTAACCGGATTATATTTCAATTGGTGGGGAGATCTTCAAGATATCTGGGTTTTTACTCTTTCGATGCTTATTTCTATTAACGGATGGTTGAATTTGATTTTCCTGGCAGCATTCTGGATATTTTATATAAACACCAGTCGAAAAATTGGTACGTACTGGTGGGTCTAACAATAAGCCTTTACTCAATTAAAATTCAATCAATTCAAATTATCATATTTTAAGGAGTAAGAATCATGAATGATAAACAAGCAGATCTGGCTGGACCAGGTATCGGCAACTATGACGAATTAGCAGAACAACTTCCGCAAAACTACACCTCATTATTAACACCAATGGATACTATGCGTGCGGTGTTTGCTATTAAAAACTACATAGAAGAAAATCTCTGTAAGGCATTAAACATGCAAATGGTACAGGTACCGCTAATCGTTGATCGGGATAGCGGTGTGAATGATATGCTGGACAGAGATGGATCAAGAACGCCGGTTGAATTTCCATGTGGTTTAGGACTTGAAAAACAAATTCAGGCACAAGTCGTTCAAGCAGCAACAAAATGGAAACGGATGGCACTGAAACAATTCGATTGTAAAGTGGGCGAAGGTTTGTGTACAGATATGAAGGCAGTTCGTAAAGATTATTTTCTGGACCACGATCATAGTTCATATGTAGATCAATGGGATTGGGAAAAAGTCATAACAGAAAGCGATCGCACGCTAGATTATTTGAAGGAAACAGTAAAAAATATATGGAAAGTGATTTATGATGCTGGCTTGTACGCTCAAGAACAATTTCCTCAATTAAAAACTGATCAATACATGGATATCCCGGAAGAATTAATATTTATTCATGCCGAGGAAATATTGGAGTTGTATCCTGATCTTCCCAGGAAACAACGGGAAACAAAAATAATCCAGGATTATCCTGCTGTTTTTATCATCGGAATCGGTTCAGTATTAAACGATGGATTCCCCCATGAAATGCGTGCGGCTGATTACGACGATTGGATCACAGAGACTGTTTCTCCTAAAGGAAAAAAGACCCACGGTTTGAACGGTGATATTCTCGTGTGGAATCCTGTTACAAAAAGACGCCATGAACTGACATCTATGGGTATTCGTGTCACGAAAGATACACTTGTCAAACAAATGAAAATGTCAGGTCTTGAAGATGATATTAACCTCCCATATCACCAAGCGATAATTAACGATGAAATACCCTTATCAATTGGAGGAGGAATCGGACAATCCAGAACGTATATGTATCTATTGAGAAAAGCCCATCTTGGTGAAGTCAGTGTATCGGTATGGCCGAAAATTCTGAAGAAAATATGTTCTGATAAAAATATTCATGTATTAGAATAAAAAATGTTTTAACGAACGTATACAACTCTCAATCTCATGAAAATATTTAACGATCCGGATAAAAAGACGCTTGAATTGTGGAGTCAATATGAGCACCACCCCAATCAACCGCGGCCGATTTCATTCTGGTTCTATTTTCCACATAAAAAGGGAGCTGAACTTGCCAAAGGCGTATTAGAAAAAGACGGGTTTGATGTGGATATTTCTCCTGCTGCTTCCTCAAATAACCAATGGCTGTGTTTAGCGTACAAAACCATGGTTCCTGAATATGCGGAATTATCTGATTTACGAAATTGGCTGGAAAATATCGCAGAAGAACTGAGAGGGAATTACGATGGTTGGGAAATTGAAATTATTCAATAATTCATAAACATAAAAAAATGATATAGGTGAATCGACTGTGTCGATTCAAGCATTGACATAGTCAATGCAATCCCAGATTTTATATGACTTTAAAACGATACAAACATAACCCACCTCATTTATTCATACCTGAAGCAAAGTATTTTATTACAGGATCTATATATAAAAAACGTCCATTACTACAGACTGATAAATCAAAAGAAGTATTTTTATCATACTTATTTGAAAGTTGTAATCGACAGGGTTGGACTCTCGAAGATTGGGTAGTTTTAGACAATCACTATCACATTATGGTGGATTGTAATAGCCAACCAAAAACCTTGCCGAATTTGATCAATAATGTCCATAAATATTCAGCGATTTGGATTAATAAAAATATCAATACTGTTAATATTAGATCTAACAAAAAAGTGTGGCATAACTACTGGGACACTTGTATTGATTTTGAATCATCTTATTTCGCTCGAATAAATTATATTTGGAACAATCCTGTAAAACATGGTTATGTTGAAGAATCACAAGAATGGAAGTTCGGTAGTTTTTATGAGTTGTATAGAAATGATCAAGTAAATATTCAAACTATTTTGAATAATTACCCCAGTGACAGAATTAAAATTCGTGATGAATATTAATTATTTAAAAATTTTAGAAATTTTCGGAGTGAATCGACTGTGTCGATTCCCGTATTGATATAGTCAAAGCAATCCTAGACTAAATAATGAATAAGAACCAAAAACCCTTTTTATTATACATTTTAATGATTCTTGCCATGGCTTCTTGGGGTCTCTCCTGGTCCAATGCGAAAGTACTGGGTCATTATGCTCCTGCTACGGTTCTTGTTTTCTGGCGGTTTCTTTTATCGTCTATTGCCATGGTTCCTGTCATATTATTTAAAGGACAAAATCTTTCAATTTCTAAAAAGGGATTCAGTTTCGCTATTGGGGGAGCCGCTCTCATTTCCTTGTATAATTATTTATTCTTTACTGGAACTTATATTGGCTCTGCTGGAATTGGCGGTGTCATTGTTCCCGCTTTGAATCCTATTTTTACATTTGTGGGCTCCGTGATCATTTTTCGTCAAGTGTTTTTACGGAAAGATATTTATGGACTTTTACTTGGCCTAATTGGTGGAGGTATCGTTCTTAGGGTTTGGGACTTCAGTTTTGATCAAATCACAAACAGCGGCAATACATATTTTGTGTTCGCTTCATTTTGCTGGGCAGGAATGACTTTAATCTCCTCCCGTTCTCATGTGTATATCCAAACGTTAACGTTCAGTTTTTGGGTATATTTTATTTCTGCTATTTTTTATTTTCCATTCGTTATACAAAATGAATGGATGAGTGTCTTCAATACAGATTGGACATTTTGGTTCCATATGATCTCGGTCTCTATTGGGGCAATGGTTTTTGGAACTACAGTCTATTTTATTGGAACAACAAAATTGGGGTCAGAAAAAGCCAGTGCTTTCATTTTTACGGTCCCGGTTACAGCAATTCTCTTTAGCATGTTAATATTAAAAGAACCGCTTGAAGCTTCAACAGCAATTGGAGGTCTTTTGGCAATGACAGCAGTCTATTTAATCAACAGGAAACACATTCAGCGCGAACCTGTAGACTAAATATATATTTGAATTTTATTTAAAAGTCCAATCCGAAAAGGTTCTATTGGGATACCTGCCTACCCCGTTTAAATTATTCTTAATGTGGCAGGCGGGAATCCAATCTTATTACTATTTTCAATCCCCTCCATAAATGACGGGGTAAATATCAAATATGTATATAAGATGTGGAAAATCACTTACCCTGTCCTTTAGGGCAGGGATTAAAGTTAAAAAACAACATTTAGGGGTTTTAACCCCTTCTGGAGTGGACTTATTTAAAAAATGGAGTAAGTGTATTAATAAATGATTTGGGTGGACGTTTTGGTTTACCATCATGGTTTGTAAATCCGTGAATTGTATATCCTTCAACCAATATATCTTTATCTCTGATAATTAAATAATCAATTTTCATTCGGGCTTTCGGCATCGTATTAATCGATGTTTTGACGATGAGTTCGTCTTCAAAATGAGCGCCTTTTTTATAATCGCAATGTGCAGAAACTACCGGTAGATAAAATCCTTCCTTTTCAATATCAGTAACAATAACACCTATTGATTTGAGCATCTTTGTCCTTGCTGCTTCAAAATATTCCAAATACCGGGTATAATACACGATACCCATTTGATCTACATCCTTATAGTAGACCGTTAATTTGTAATCGAAGGAAATCACGATGGATCTTTGTAAACACCCATTCGGTCGTAGCGCTTAATCCGATTTTCAAGAAATGCATCGGGGTCAGTTTTTAACAGTTCTTTCAGATATTTAATAATTGTGTCTTTGAGAATGATTGCTGTTTCATCAGGATTACGATGCGCTCCACCTAGAGGTTCTTTGATCACCTCATCACAAATACCCATTTCCAGAAGGTCATTAGGAATGACTTTCATGGCATCAGCAGCTTTTGGCGCCAAAGATGCATCTCTCCATAAAATAGACGCACAACCTTCGGGACTTATTACAGAATACCATGTGTTTTCCAGCATGAGCATTTTATCGCAAACACCGATTCCCAGTGCCCCACCGCTAGCGCCTTCTCCAATGACTATCGCTAAAATTGGAACTTTAAGTCGTGCCATTTCTAGTAAATTTTTCGCGATTGCCTCACCCTGTCCTCTTTCTTCAGCACCAATCCCAGGATATGCTCCAGGTGTGTCTATCAGAGAAACCACTGGAACATTAAACTTTTCTGCTAATTTCATTAACCGTAATGCTTTTCGGTAACCTTCCGGACGCATCATACCAAAGTTGCGATAAATATTTTCATTGGTATTTCGACCTTTTTGCTGACCAATGAACATGACAGTTTGGCCATCAATAGAACCCAAACCGCCTATCATTGCCGAATCATCGGAGAAATATCGATCTCCGTGTAATTCGATAAAATTGGGTACCATATACTTAATATAATCCAAGCTAAAAGGTCGTTTCGGATGTCGTGCGAGTTGGACTTTTTGCCAGCGAGACATACCGGAATAAATTTTTTCCAGTTCTCTGTCTCGTTTATTCTTCAGTTCCCCAATTTTTTTCCGATTGGCACTAGAATCATCCCCGGTCTCCAATTCGAGGATTTGTTCATCCATTCCCTTTAAGGATTTTTCAAATTCTAAGTAATATTCTACCATTATCCGTTAAATACTGTTTTGACTAATATTTCAATATCAAAAGTCAGGCTTTGATTTTGAACATAATAATGATCGAGTAACCGTCTGTCTTGGTCAGTAAATTTAACATTTCGAAGCTGTTCAAGACCAGCAAGTCCTGGAGAGCAAATATGTTGAGGATCTTTTTCTGTCGTTGAAATTAATGATGAACCCACTAAACTCATTTTTCCAAAAATAATTGCCAACAACAATGGTAAATCTCTAATGAAGCCATTTTTACTCTTAAATATATATCCATGAAATGTTGAACTATCCTGGCCCCAGAATTCCACTTTTTGTGGAAGCCCCCCTAAGCTTCTGATAATAAATGCCGGTAAGAATAAAATGAATAAGATTGTTGAAATGACCGTGTCAAAAAGCCGTTTCGTTATGGTATGCAGCCTATGAAAAAGAGTGTACTCAATGTTTACAAATGAATATTCTCCAATTTCCTCAATGGATGCTTTCCCAAGTAAAATATCCTGATGCCTCGGAACCATTCTATACGTCAGCCTCATTTCTTTCGTTTCATCCATAATCTTTAAAATTTCTTCATTGGTAAATGCAGCATTAGAAAAAATGAGTTCACGAATAGCATGGGTCTTAACGATTCCTTTTAAATCTTGAATTCCCCCCAAAAACGGTAAAGGTAAATCATCGTTTCGGAGATGTTTATCTACAAATCCAACTACATCAAGCCCGGTATCAAATCGCTTTAACATATGATTAGCAATGCGAATACCCTCATTTTCCGAACCGACGACTAATGTTTTGCGAGTGAAAAGAATATTATGCTTATCTTTTATGGGCCGAAAATATCCACGGGACATGAGATAATGAACCAACACTCTCCATCCTGGGATAAAAAGGGTGATAATGACTGTGGCCAAAATAATGACCAAACGTGAGAAGGCGTACTGCTTGAAAAAATAGGTGAATGCTACCGCCATGAAAAAGCCGGTCAATGACGACAAGACTGCACGAGTATAGGATAAAATATATCTCGAATACAGTTGAAATAAAGAGCCCACAGAAATCCAGAATATTATGTACACAATAGGTACTAATCCCTTACTCAATACGACAGGTTCAAAATGATCAAATCGGAATGGAATAGCAATCAGAAATGCAGTGGTTACAACGATCGCATCAAGAATTATCGAAATAATTTGCGACCGCATTTCTCCTAGCAATGTGACGGTTTTTCGTAATAGAATGCCCGTTCTGATAGAAAATTTTGTTAATAATCCTGTGCTGGTTGAAAAATGCTTTCCAGCAAAGAGGATCATGGCATTGTAAAATGCATTGATGCTGTCAAAGGGGGCGGACTTGACCGACTCACCTTGGTAATGGACAATTTGTGTTTTCGGAACGTAATGGATCTCAAATCCTTTTTGCCAGATTCGATAACATAAATCCAAATCCTCACCGAACATAAAGAACCGTTCATCAAAACCATTTAATTCCTGAAACAGCTTACTTTTTATAAACATGCATGAACCACTGATGGCGTCTACAGCATTGGTTTCATCTGGATCCAGATATGTTAAATTATATTTTCCAGCCCATTTTGATTTTGGAAACAGTTTATCCAATCCAAATATTTTGGGTATCGCAACAGGAAACGTAGGAAATGATCGTTTACATGCTGGCTGGAGGGTTCCATCCGCGTTGAGAATTTTGGGTCCGACCATACCAACATTTTCATGATTTTCCAGGTAATGAACACATGTTGAAATTGTATTTTCCTGAACAACAGTATCAGGATTAATAATAAGTAAATAATCTCCGTCTGCAACTCTAGCAGCTTGATTGACGGCTGTTCCAAAACCAACATTATGTTTATTGGCAATTAATGTGACTTCGCTGAATCTGCTACGAATGTGATCAACCGTTCCGTCAAAAGATTGATTGTCAACGACCACAATTTCAAAATTAGTATAGTCGGAGCGCTGTAATGAATCTATGGCGTGATCTATATAATTTTTGACGTTATAACTAACAATCAGTACTGAAACCTTTTTTGACATTTTATTTATGCCAACCAAAGATTTTCCAAATCCGCAAACGCCACACCATAAATACCGCTTCAATCATAATCGCCCTGGACATTTTAGACTCCCCAACTGTACGATCAATGAAAATAATGGGATGTTCGCCGAGTTTATACCCTTTTTGCCAGGCACGGAAGTTCATTTCAATCTGGAACGAATAACCTTGTGACCGGACTGAATTTAGGTCAATGCTTTCTAACACTTCCCGTTTCCATGCTTTGAATCCACCGGTGGCATCTTTAATGGACAAACCCGTTACAATTCTAGAGTAGAGATTTGCACCCCAACTTAAAATCAATCTTCGAATGGGCCAATTAACCACACTAACGCCATGAACATACCTGCTGCCAATAACCACATCATTTTCCCCTAAAAGACGGACCATTTCCGGAATTTCATTGGCATCGTGAGAGCCGTCAGCATCCATTTGTACAATCGTATCATAATCGCGCTCCAATGCCCATTTAAAACCGTAGCAGTAAGCTGTCCCCAGACCTGCTTTCCCCGGGCGTTTTTTTAAATGAAGATTGGTATATCGTTTTTGGAATCCTTCTACGAGACCTGCTGTGTCATCAGGTGAATTATCATCTATGATGAGTAAATGATAATTTTCATTTAACGAGAAGACATGCTTAATTAAATCAGCAATGTTTTTGCTTTCGTTATAAGTGGGTGAAATAATTAGGGTTTTCATTTCGTTGCCAGTATCTTTGCTTCTTTAATGTCCATGTGAGTTTTGGAGGGTAAAATATTGAAATCTCTTTTAATTTTGTCTGTTTTAAGTCCGCATTTTAACGGTCGTTTCGCCGGTTGGTTCAATTCTTTTGTTGTAATGGGTTCAATCAGGCTTACATTCAATTCATAAACGTTAGCAATAAGACACGCAAATTCATAACGATTTAATATATCTGCGCTTCCATAATGATAAACTCCACTTGCATCAAAATGTATTAACTGTTCAATCACTTTGCACAAGTCTACCGTCCAGGCAGGATTATTCCATTGATCCTCTACTATCCGTATTTTTCTATTATTTTTTAATTCCTCCACCACCCAATCGGCGAAACTCGCTTTAAAATTTCCACCGATGTTCCAGACAACATTCGTTCGTAGAATGACCCAATCATTGGAACATTCCCGGACTTTTTCTTCAGCATCCAATTTTGTTTGCCCATATACATTGATTGGATCCACTTCATCTTCTTCACAGTAAGGTCCATTTTTACCATTAAATACATAATCAGATGAAATCATCATAAATTTACCATCAAAATGATTTAATAAATTTACAGTACCCTGTACGTTAATCATTTGTGCCTGATTAGGATTCTGTTCACATCCGTCTACATTCGTCATGGCCGCTAGGTGAACAATGATTTCCGGTTTTTCATTATCCAATAATACTTTCACTTGCTCTTCATTCGAAATATCAAGCATTGTGTAATTTCTCATCGATTCCTGCAGAATGATGTCCGTTTTAACCATATCGAATCCATCCAATTTCATGGACGCCCCTAATTGGCCTAACGCACCTGTTACTAAAACTTTTTTCAAGAGTTTCCCTTTTCCACATAAAACGTTTGTGCAATGATATCTAACCGACGTAAAAGTAAATATTTATCCTCACCGGGACTGAAAATCAATGTTTGGATATAATATGTCCGATCTGTAATTCCATCATAAAAAGTATATGCAATAAATGGTCCTCCCTGCGCTTCCTCAACGGACTCCCACAAACCGGTCACGCGCCAACCTGACCAATCATTAAAAATGACCGGAGCTGTACTGAACTGATAATCAACATAACGAATATGATCAAAAAATCGCTTTGGTATTTCTCTTGAAAAATGGTCAGCATCTTTTTGATCTTGGATGACCATACCTTCCTCCCAGTGGACCACAATCCAGCGGAATGGATTCTCCCTTCCAATCCAAAATAAATTTATATCAGCACTATCAATGACAACAGAAAATCCCCATGGTATTTTTAATCCAAAACCAAATTTATCAAATAGTTGTTTTTCCAATTTTTCTTTTCGTGCTCGTTTAAACAAAAATCTGCTTTGACGGACAACGAATTGTTGGTCAAACTGATTGAATATTTTTTCACCAATGTCTTGTGCTTTTTCCACCAGTGCTTCTTTAGAGGATCCACTGATTACAAGCATTGTTTGTTTTTCAGCGTATACATCTTTTGATATGATGAATGACTTTTGACCGCTTTTTGAAGCGTTGTAAGTATTGTCCGGTAAAATCTGTTTAACAAGCTTTGTCCCAGGATTAGTCAGATCGTTATTCACTGAAATGATAATGAGGTTTGGATGCTTTTTGACCTTTTCAATGTCAATGGGCCGGACAAATTTTGCTTTATAATAGGGTTCCAGTGCGGGAGTGTACAGCGTATCACTAAATATTTGGCCGAGAATTGATAGAGCTGCCTCTTCATCTTCAAAAGCAACAAGAACAATTAGCTCATCATCCGCTCCTATGGCCATAGGTTTACCGCAGCCATTTATGAACAAAAATATGCTGATAGATAATATCGTAATTATATTTTTCATAATGTCAGTTTAATAAGCTTGTGAATTTAACATGAACTTTTCCGGCGGAGAAAGCCTCATCCCTTGGCCACCCAAAACTGATTTCAATAATTGAATTTTGTGTTCGCTGTCGCAAGCCCATTCCTTTAGAATATTCAATTTCAAAATCATCATTAAACGCCAGATCAGCGAACATGTACAACTGCATATTAGCATTTGGAATGAATAAAATATTCAGATTGTTTACAGAAGCAAAATCATCTTTGAAAATATCTTCCTGATAGCCTCTTATGGAATTATGACCACCGTACCTGACCATTTGCCCTTCATAAACGTTTCCAATCTTACTCGAATTCCATACGCCACTATTACGGAATTTCATTTGGACTGATAAATGATTTGAGAATGAAACCAATTCTTTGATTAATATATCGAATTTAAATGTTGACCCATTTTTATTTATTTCCCCGAATTCAGTACTCACGTCCAAAAAGGATCCCTTAGTAGGCAACCATCTGTCATTACGATTGTCGGATGTAAATGTGATACTGAATAATTCAGAATGAAACGGTTTCATTCCTAAAGAGACTCCCTTTGTTGTTGGCGTAAACTCTTCTTTACTGCCACCAAAATACCATTTTCCTGAATTATTTATCACTGAAAAAGCTCCATACGTTTTATTCAAGACATAGTTTCCATCACGAAAGTCTTGCAGAAATTCAAATTTTATTCCAAAAGGTAATCTAAATGGATATGGCTCTTCATGCATGAATCTTGTGTATTGTGATTCTTCATTTTGTCGTTTCCAGATAATGTCCGTCGAACTTGCCGTCTTCCACGTATTTTCGAGTCTTATATCAATTTCACCTGAATAATACCACTCTTTTTCATCATTTTGAATTGCTCCAACAATTCCTGAAAAATGACTGTTAAAATCAGGAGTAAAATCAATTAAGGCGCCCAGCTGATCATTCCCAATCCGACCATAATTTAATTTTACCTCTTCAGGGATAAATGGATAACTGGAACGAATCTTCCGGATAAATTTCCCTGCCGAATTAGTACGATCCATTTTATGCAACGGTGAAAATATTCTTTCCAAAATTTTATCGTTGATTGAAATAGAATGATTAAATGATATATCATCAATCACTTTTGATTCATTAATGAAATTGTATGTTAATCTTTCATGATCATTCTCTACTAACATCATTTTTCCACCAAAATACCCACGATGGATTAAATGATCAGATAAAACGTGTTTTACTGAATCAATATGTTGATTTAGATATGGTTTTTCATCAAGAATCAGAGAAATATTTTGCCCAAACAAAAACGATAATTGTAGTATAATAATAAGTCCACTCCAGAATGGGGTTCCCGCCTGCCGGTCGGGTAGGAAAACCCCATGTTTCTTGTATTTTCCCATAATCCCCGACCTAAAGGACGGGGTAAGTGATTCGCTGTATCCATTAAAATACAGATACTTACCCCGACATTCATGTCGGGGAGTGAACATCGAGAAAAGATGGGATTCCCGCCTGCCCCGATTAAAATATATAATAGTGGGCGGGCAGGTATCCCAACAAGACTTTTTCGGAGCAAGCTTAATAATAATTTTAGAAATACGCACGAACCTCTCCATTCAATGTAATGAATTGATCGTATCTTTGATCAGAAATATAATTCATGGTCAGGTTCAGCGAAACGCCTCTACCCATCATGATCTGTCCCTGGATATTTGAACGAATCGTTTTACCCAGTGCTAAACCGTTCAATGCTTCCGGTGGCAAAGATGAAATATCAGTAACTGTGCCGGAGTGATACCATTCTATAGTGGAATGAATCCGTCCTTTTGTTCCAATAAATCGTAACACATCGATCCGGAGTCCTATTGCACGAGCAGAAAAATCAATATGTCGATGATATCCTTTATCTTTTCCGTATTGTGCAGTTCCTTCGAACATCCATTGGTCGTAACGAAATTTCGCCCCACCATCCAGCCAAAATCCCTTTGTACTTCGCTCTCGAAGTTCAGAAATGGTAGATTCAGTGGTACCGTCATGCAAGGTAACCTGAACTTCGCCGGTCAGCCCTTTCACAATTGGTTTTCTAAAGTCGATCCCCAGTTCCTTATCCCTCCGCAGATCTTGACCTCTGTTATCCAAACCGTCAAAATCCCTCAATATTCTATGCCAGACTTTGAATAGTGTATTTGATCTTGATGGCCGATAAGCTACTTCATTTCGCAAAGCCCATTTAGACCTAGAAAAAGATGTATCACCTAATGCAGGATTAAAAATTGAATTTTTGGTAGATATTCTTCCTTCCACTGTAGTACGCATTTCCGATCTAAACGTAATATTTTTTAGCTTTCGCAGACTGGACTTGCCAAAACCGTATTCAAATATTTGCAAACCGTCCAGTTTTGTTGTTGGATGCCGGTCACCGGTAAAAATAGTATAAACGATATAATCACCATTTGGATCTTGTACATATTCATTGAAATCGGAATCAAAACGGTAATCCCCCAATCCGACGCCAACAGAATCATAAATAAATGCCCGGGATTCTGCAAACGTTTCTTCAATTGTTGCTCTCAAATCCCAACGTAATGGATGCCGTGGTTTTCTGAATGAAGTCCTAACCCTGGCTAAGGTAAAATTGTAGTTTTGGTCAAATAACTTATCGTTTTTTATCCGACGGCGAACGGTGATTTCTTGCGTCCAACCATTTACATTGTTGGCCTGCAGATCAAAACTACCAAAAATCCCTTCTGACCAAAATTCTAATTCATTATTCGTTGAATCTGATTCCAAGTAATCTAACCGTTCACCAATTCCCAAGGAAGCCTGCCATTTTTCCTTCGCATATTTGATTCCAACAGTATGGTGATCAAAGCGTTGGACATTTTCCTGTTCTTCGTATTTAAAATCATAAAAGGGATGCCAGGATCCGGGTAAAAATTCTAGTACACTATTTCTTCGTTTAAAATAACCTGTTTTTCCGTTTATTTCACTCAAATCAACACTTATGTGTGGTACGAAGGAAATACCTCCTATAAACGATGAAAAAAGCCTATTTAATGAGTATTGCCCATACTGGTAGGATGCTAAAGATAAGGATCCGTTTCCAACACCCTCAACGTTTATCCCGGTTTCAACTTCATTAAATTGCTCAAATCCAGTAAATGAAGGGTCCACATTCCAGTGCTGGTAAAACATCGTTGATCGTTCTCTTTGAAGTGGTTGAAACCGTTCATTCTCTTGCCAGCTGTTCAACGACCATCCGAATGAGAACTTTTCTGCTAATTGAATCGATTTATTGGAAATATTCAATGCGTATGCCAGGCCGGAGTTATCATTGTCATTTTTAGATGATAGTAAATTTTTATCATATTCTGATATAGCAGTAGAAAATGTTAATTCTGTGTTCTTTGAAATATTGTACTTTCCGGATACTTCCAATACCTGCTTTCCCATAGGGTTTACCAGCTTCTTCTCCGTACTGTATAGATCGTCTGTACTGGTTCTCAAATTTTCAGGAACATACTCATAATAAATCTCCCCGATTGTCGAAATGAGCCTACGGTATTCACCATTATCATTGTCATTGGTGAAGGTGATACTGTAACGTGTTCCATTAACAGTATCAAAAGGTTGATATTCATAGTATTCCCGACCAATATAGACATAATCACCTGCTGAATCAGCAATTGCACCTGAACGAAATGCTGTGCCATCTCCAGCATCGTTCAGAATATCAATTTCATTTTCAGAAAGATTTAAGCTTGTTCCTTTAATTTGATCCTTCTCATTCAACCATGAAATTGAAATCAAGCCTTTTTCACCGAACTCCCTCCTCATGGAGCCGCCAACGACATTTTGAGCAAATTGGAAATCAGAATATTGATACTCAATGAGGATATCAGAATCAGAATGAACGAGATGTTCAGGTGTGAAAAAGATTTCGGCTGTAGAGTAATCAATGGTATAATCATGATTTTCTCCCCGCGTGAGCCGTTCGCCGTCCAGCCATATTCGTTCTGTACCAGCTTGGACTACGATATTTCGATTCCCGGACTCTGAATCGAGAAAATACGGTCCCTGCTTTCCTTCTGACCCTTTGAATTCCTTTTGTTGATAATGTCCTTTAGAACCGGCATATACAGCTGCCCCAGACCATTCGTCCAGTTTAAAGTTATTCTTTATCCCTATTAGTCTTTTGCTGATATTATTGTATTTACCATGTTCATACTCAAGAACTATATCCCCGGCATTTATTTGAAATTTAGGATGAATAACATTTATATATATCTGGTCAATTTCTTCCAATGACCGAGTGTTCCCTTCCGGTTGGATCGGTGATTGTTCATCGGATATAATTCCGGAAATCTGCATGTTTTCACTCAACGTCCCCTGGAGCTGCATCCTCAGCCCACCGGTCATGTCCGAGCCGGCCAAAGGCGATATTGAAATAGATCTGTAAATTGTTCCAGTGGTAAGAACATCGCTGTACGAATTCTCTGGCGAATCTATTCTCGCAATTGTTTCTGCATCACCTTCTTTTGCCAAATTCCCGTTGAGGGAATCCAACATAGGCAAAAGCATAAACATCGGACCAACCGCTTGAGGTATTTTCAATTCAATAAGTCCGATTTCTCCTTCAACTAGAGTTGAGACCGTATTTAATGAATCGACCTCGGAATCAGATTGCGCCCATATAAGTGAGGTTAAAAACACAATAAATAAAATAAAGGTACGACAGACATTCTTGTCTGTCGTAGTGCAGATAGGAATGTCTGCACTACATCTTAAAAAAAACCATACTCGAGATGTTTGAACACCTTTTCGGAGTGAACTCTTCATTTATAAACCAGAATTCGTTGATTTGTCAGAATAGTTAGATGCTGCAAAGATGCATCGACATCGTAAATCACTTCGTTGTCCCTTAAATCAATTTTCTGTGAAAAATCACCGTCTACATAATTCACAATACCATTGATGTTTAAAATAAGCAAATGTTGGTTCAAATTGAGAATAAAAACAGGATCAGTGATTGCAACTTTGGCTTGTTTCATCAGGCGGCCAAAGCGATTAAACATCATTATTTCATCGCTACATGTGAGAAAGGCAATGTTTCCATAATCATCAGCTGAAATATCAATAACACAGGTTCCATCAAGTCCATATTGATTAAAATCTATCCATGGCCAATTTGATCCATCTAGTGACCAAACTTCGCCGTATGTTTTGGAAAAAACATAAGGATTACCGAACGGATTATTAATAAGTATGTCGGAATAAAATGGATCGGTAATCTTATTATCTAATAATTCCACTCCGATATAATTCAAAGAATAGTCAAACTGTTGAATTGAATTTTCTGTTCGATCACATATCCATATTTTCAGATTTTGTACAATCATATCCGACGGTTCTGAAAATGACTCCACTCCCTGTCCAAAACCACCACTATGGTTAATAATAGTATTTTCGTTAATCAACATGATTTCTTGAGATTCGGAATCCAGAATGACAAACTTGTTTTCACCAATTAGAGATATGTGTAATGGCGATAATTTATGGTCTATATCAGAAAATTGTATTTCGCTAATAAGTGAAAGAGGTTCCTGGGCATGGGATAGCACCCAAAGCCCGAAAAATACGAGCAGGCGCTTCACCAATGTAATTATGATGTAATTTTTGGTTTTGAGACCGGACGCAGTAAGCCCACTGTACCGATAATGATCATCGTAATGGAGATGAGTTGTGCACCGGTTAAATCAAACATGTAATGATCATTCGTGCGGATGAATTCAATGGAAAACCGTTCGATTCCTGCTAATATAAAATATGTAAAAAACAAACTGCCGGATACTTTAATTTTGGTTCTCCGATTCCATAAAAATGCAAAAATAGCAAAGCCTATGGTCACTTCGTATAGTTGTGTTGGATGTACTGCAAGTAATCCCGGTTCAAAGCCTGTCAGATCAACCCAGGGATAAACCATTTCAAACACACGGTATGTTGTCGGCGGAAGACCGTTTTCGAATGAAACTCCCCATGGTAGATGCGTTGGAATTCCATAATCATCTCCCACAAGAAAACAGCCGATTCTGCCGATGGCATAGCCTAGAATCAGCAGTGGTGCAACAATATCGGCAAATTTTATCCATGGCAAATTATTTTTACGTAATACGATTGTTACACCCAAAGTTCCACCCATCAGTCCGCCAAGAAACACCAAACCGGAACCACTGAATATCATCCCAAAAGGATCGTCTACGACCCGACCAATATTTTCGATTAAATAATATATTTTTGAGCCCAATATGCCACCCACGGCAGCAGCAAATATCATGTCAGATGCAATTTTCACATCATGCCCAAGCCGCTTCATATCTTTCTGAAGTAAATAGTAAGTAGTATAAAAAGCCACCACTAACATAAACCCAAAGGAATAAATCTTAATGGGACCGATTTCAAATAAAACAGGTATCATGATAATTTTCCCCCGCATTTTGAGCAGAATTTGTCGTTCATTTCCAGTTTGTTCCCACAGGAATGACAGAAATTCTTTTGACCTTTAAGTATGGTCGATTTTTTATTTTTTGAATAATACATTAATCCGATGATGAAAGATAAAACACCGAGAATGGCCAGTGGTTCCCATAAGAGAAGTGTGTGTCTTTTTGGTTTCTCTTCCACTATACTACGGGGATTAGATTTTGTGCCGTCTCCTCCGCTAAGTTGATCTCGTAAAGTCTCCATTGTTGTTTTACCGGTGAAGTTTGAATATTGAATATCAACTGACTCCACATTCCCCTCTTCAATTTCGCCCAAATGAACCGATACTAATTTGATTCCGTGTTGATCACTTGATTCTGAAGAAATTTCTCTGGAAATTGAAAAACTTTGAGCCATGACTGGCTCTTGTATGGACAGATGTACATTCTTCATATCCATATTTGAACCAATAGAATATGTAAATAATCTATCTTGCCCATCATCAAAAGGGGTAAAAAATATGAACAACCTAAATTGCGGTTCTGTTAAATCAAACTTAATCGTATTGGTTTCTTTCACACCACCCACATCTAATGGTGTTATTTTACTGTCCTGACTCGGAATTCCCTGGATGAGAAAAACAGAGTCCGTGCTTGAAGGAACAGTGAATGATATTTCAATTGCATCTTGATCAAATTCTACAATGGTTTCAATTTCCACCATTACACCGTGATAATAGTATTCTGAGTAAATACTGGCATTGACCGGGTCCATGAATTGCTCTGCCTGCAAAAAAGATAGGAAGGCAATCGTTAAGAGCCATTTATTGTTCATTGGTTTTCTCCTTTGAAAAACATTTTTATACTTTTCCATTCGTTGTAATGATGGTAAGGACAATTAAATCATAGAAGGCATGACTATAAGCCGCCACGCCAAATCCACGAAATGCATAAATAATTCCTAGGATAATTCCTGCAAAAAAGCGGATAGAAAATAAATCGAATGAAAAAGAATCACCATAGTCACCAATAAAGTGAAACAGTGAAAAAATAATCGCAGCAACAATGACTCCTCCAAAATATCGAATACTTCTTTTCCATTGAAAAATAAACCCTAATATGGCCGCAATTCCAGTGATGAGGACAACTCGGAAAACAAATTCTTCATAAATCCCGGCCCCTAAAGATAAAACAACCTGTTGAAATAGTTTTCTGGATGTCGGCGACATAAAGAATGTTTGAAAAGAACCTAACAAAACAAATAACAACGCACTGTATAGTATACTTTCAAAAAACATCATCAGCAAGTATTCGCCTTTGATCACCAGCGTTTTCAGGGATTTTTTCTGACGTAAAAAAGCGATAGAAAAACCTACCATAAACGAAGCGCTGAAACCATACATACCATAAATACCAAATAACGCCATCACTTGTTTCATCAAAACATCAGCTCCATTTCTCAAGACCATGATATCTTCCGCTGATAAAAAAACTGTTCCAACTTCGTACAACACGAACAATGGCATTACAAAGATAAAACTATACAGTGGGGAGTGTGTTTCAGACCAATATGATGCGTCTTTAGACATGATCATGTAAGTAGTGAGTGGTAGCTGGTGAGTAGTGGATATTGTGAAAAGTTAATAGGACTTGACTTAACAACGATGGTAGAAGATGTTGAGATAAGAACAATGCCATAGATATGTTGGTAAAAGGTTGTTCGATTGACTGATATGTTAATTGGTTGGATAGTCATTTTTTAATGAATTATTTATAAACACATTAGCACTTTAACACTTCGTCAATCTGAATCGATTTGCAGTACAGCCAGCAGCGCTTCCTGGGGAATCTCTACTTTACCCACCTTCTTCATGCGCTTCTTCCCTTTTTTCTGCTTTTCCCATAATTTTCGTTTACGCGTGATATCACCGCCGTAACATTTAGCAGTAACATTTTTTCTTAATGCTTTTACTGTTGCCCGTGAAATTATTTTTGTGCCCAATGATGCTTGAATCGGCACTTCAAACATTTGCCGAGGAATCAGTTCTTTCAACTTTGAGCATAATGCCTGCCCACGTTGAAACGCGTCACTGGAATGGGTAATAATAGACAATGCATCCACCGGTTCGTCATTGAGGAGAATATCCAGTTTTTTGAGGTCTCCAACTCTATAATCGGTAAATGTATAGTCCAGGGAAGCATAACCCCGCGAAACTGATTTCAGCTTATCATAAAAATCATAAATGATTTCCGCCAATGGAAGATCGTAATGCAGCTGGGCTTTATCCTTTGTTAAATAGTCCGTGTTTCTATAAATACCCCGTTTTCTTTGGCATAGCTTCATAAGGTTGCCAATGTATTCTTTAGGTGTAATGATTTCTGCAGACACAAAAGGCTCTTTAATGTCTACAATTCTTCCGGTTTCTGGCATATCCGCCGGAGTATGCACTTCCAGTTCCGTACCATCCTTTAGCGTTAACTGGTAGCCGACATTGGGAGATGTTGTAACCAATCCCAGGTCAAACTCCCTTTCCAATCTTTCCTGGATGATTTCCATGTGCAACAAGCCTAGAAATCCACAGCGAAACCCAAACCCAAGCGCCTCGCTCGTTTCCGGTTCAAAAAGCAAGGAAGCATCATTCAATCGCAATTTATTGAGTGCAGTTCGGAGTTGTTCGTAATCATCGCTATCTGATGGGTATAAACCGGAAAAGACCATGGGCTGCATTTGCTTGTAACCGGGAAGCGGTTCTGAAGCCGGATTTTCTTTGGTGGTCAAGGTATCCCCGGGACGAACATCATCCACATCCCGAATACTGGCCAATACATAGCCTACATCACCGGAGCGTAATTCTTCTGCTTTGACCTGTTTTAATACGAAATGGCCCACTTCTGTAATATCATAAACATTATCATGGGCAAAAAACCTAGCCTTTGATCCGGGTTTAAGTACTCCATCTATGACCCTTACATAGGGTATGGCACCTTTGTAATTATCGTACATGGAATCAAAAATCATGGCTCTAATCGGAGCATTATCGTTGTTCTCTGGCGGTGGAATGCGATCAACAATAGAATTGAAGATTTCCTGAATTCCGGCACCGCTCTTGGCACTGGTCAGAACCACTTCGTCAGGATCACAGCCGATGAGTTCCACCAGTTGATCCGTCACTTCATCCACCCGGGCGCTGGGGAGATCAATTTTGTTGATAACAGGAATAACAACAAGGTCACTATCAATGGCTAAATATGTGTTGCTTACTGTTTGAGCTTCAACGCCCTGGGCAGCATCCACGAGTAACAGCGCTCCTTCACAGGCGGCCAGAGAACGGCTCACTTCGTATGAAAAATCCACGTGCCCCGGAGTATCGATCAGATTTAAAATATATTCCTGTCCATCGGTGTGGGTATAATGCATTTGAATGGGATGGCTTTTAATAGTGATACCGCGCTCCCGTTCCAGGTCCATACTGTCGAGGACCTGAGCCTTCATCTGTTTTTTGGATAGGGTGTGGGTCTCCTCCAATAAACGGTCAGCCAACGTGGATTTGCCATGGTCAATATGGGCAATGATACAAAAATTGCGTATATGGTCTGTGGACATGGGGCGGAAATTACGGAAAATTGGATTAGGATTAGGATAAAGATTACCAGTCCGCCGGAGTGATAGCACAGGAAGGATGGAACGTAGGCGGGGGAGTTTGGATTTGGATTATAAGGTAATATTTTTGTAACTATTCAAGCATTGTACGATATGCTTCCCAGCTTGTCGTAAATGTGTTTGTTTAAATATAAATGTAAACTCGACAAGCAAGGATGCTCGTCGTACACCCCTATAAAAGCCTGAATTGTTACATATTATTTTCTTAATTCAACTTCTAAATCCTTATCTAGATTCCTTTATTATTGTGCATACTTCCGTTGGGCTTTCAGAAGATAAAGATTGGCTTTTTGATTTTTCCCATCCTGGGCCATGGACACAATACGCATGGCTTCCATGACAGGGATATTTGCATTATCTGAATTGGAATAAAACGCATCCATTGCTTTAGCGATAATGTCAATATTTCCTTCTACTTCTTTTGAAATATGTTCATCGACAATTTCGTAATACCGGTCAATGTAATAAGGCCGAATCCAATTATCATTACCAATGTACTGTTCCCTCACTTGATGTTTATGATGCAATTTCATGGCAGAAGCAGCAGAATATGCGCCATTGACAAAAGATACTTTTTCAATTTCCATAAGACCGTTCCAAAAATCGGCAGGAGTTCTATTCTGTCCAAAAACAATTCCAAATAATAGTATTATGATGAATCTCTTCATGAATTCTTTCCTCGATAATGATTCACAATGGGCATGCGCCGTCCGGTACCGAAGGCTTTTTTCGTCACCCGTATCCCAGGAGCGGCCTGTCTGCGCTTATATTCGTTTATTCGAATCTTTTGATATAAACTGTCAACCAATTCTTTATTATGTCCTTCTGCTGCCAATTGAGCCGGGGATTTTCGTTCTTCTACAATAGCATCCACCAGCGGACTAACTACATTATAATCAAATGGATCCACCTGATCAGGAGCCAATTCAGCAGACGGTGGTTTTGAAATACAATTTTCCGGAATTCGTTGAAACCCAGAGTTTTTATTTACCCATCTGGATAATCCATATACATCCGTTTTGGAGAGATCGGATATCACCGCCAGCCCTCCGCTCATGTCGCCGTATAACGTACAATAACCCAGAGCCAGCTCTGTCTTGTTTCCCGTGGACAGCACCAACCAATGATGCTTATTGGACAAGGCCATGAGCAAGTTTCCCCTGACTCTCGCCTGGATATTTTCTTCTGCCACGTTCCTCTCTGTACCGGTAAAATGGGGACTGAGTGTTTTTTCATATTCGTCCACAATGTCAGGAATGGGTATTGAGAAATAATCGATGCCAAGATTGTCAGCTAATTGTTTGGCGTCATCTTTACTATGTTCACTGGAAAACACGGATGGCATGGACACACCATGAACGTTATCTTTTCCAAGGGCATCCACAGCAACGCATGCCACTAATGATGAATCAATTCCACCGCTCAAACCGATCACTGCTTCCTTATGTCCGGTTTTTTTGAAATAATCTTTTACACCTAAAACAAGGGCATTATATAGTTCCCCTTCTCTATCCTCCTCCGGCAGGTCAACACCATTCGCTGTTTCAGAATCTACATAAATAATCTCTTCGGAAAATATTGTACCATAACCAATCACTTCACCATTGCAGTTGACAACCAGGGATTGTCCGTCAAAAATGAGTTCATCCTGGGCACCAACGAGATTGCAGTAATAAAACGGTATTTCCGTTTCTTTGACTTTGGTTTGAATCAATACAAGTCTCTCATTCAAACGAAGTTCGTGATAAGGTGACGCAGAAATATTGATAATGCAGTCCGCTCCTGATTTTTTCAATTCTGACGTTACCTTGAATTCATAGTCATCATCCCACAAGTCTTCACAAGTTTCCAGTCCCAGTTTGATGTTTTGCCCGGCAATCTCCAGTTCACATAAACCCGGTTTAGTTCCTGCAGTAAAATAGCGGTATTCATCAAATACATCATAGGTGGGCAATAAAATCTTATCATAGCGGTAAATCTGTTTTCCATCAACACACACAGCGACAGAGTTATACAACCGGCTGTTTTCTCCATGAATATAACCCAATATCATAGGAATGGTGGTTTGACCGGCAATCTCGCCCAGAGCGGCCATATTTTCGTCTACAAAGCCATTTTCGTATAAGAGGTCTGCAATGGGATAACCGGTAATAACCATTTCCGGAAAAACTACTAATTCAGCGCCGTTTTCCACGGCTTCCTTGTAATGGGTGAGAATAAGGTCCTTATTGGCATCCAGAGCGCCAACAGTAGGGTTGACTTGACAGAGAGCGATCTTCATAACATGTATACTACGCCACAAAAGGTCCCGTAATAATCGAGATGTTCAACATATAATTCACAAAATGCTCCTGCAAAATATAGTCTTTTGAACAATATCTTCATATTTGACCCCTCTTAAATTCTCCCCTATGACAGGGGAGAAAACAAAAAGTTTTTATTGACAGTCCTTTATTATGGGGTATAAAAACTACTACTAACCATTGGCATCTTAATATGAAATCCTTAACTATTTTATTCGTGTTAATTCGTGTCATTTGTGGACTCAATATTTAGAATCTCATTTCAAACGTTGAATAAGAAGCAACTGGCTCAATCCATTCTATTTCAACATCATCCACACGGGAATAACGCGAACCTACATTAAGCCATTTTATTAATTGATTCAATTGTTCTTCTTCACCTTCTGCTTCTAAAGACACAGTTCCATCGGACATATTTTTCACCCAACCCGCTACATTTAATTTTACAGCCTCTTTTCGCGTGGAATCACGAAACCAGACACCTTGAACTTTTCCTGATATAGTTCCTTTGAAAGCCTTCATATTTTAATTGATAAGACGTAATTATTTAAAATGTAATTATGAAATAAAAAATTTTCAAACTTGGCGTGTTGGCACATTATGTTTTACGCATTACGTTTTACGTTTTCTTCATATTTTACTTTAAGTGTTCTCTTTAATGAATTGAATAACTGCATGTGGAGTTTTTACATTCTTTAGTCCATCAATGTCCCAGCTATGTAAACCGATGATGGGTTTGCCTAACTGTTTGGCGTAGGCAATTTCTGATAATGTTCCATATTTCCCGCTAATAGCCACCGCCGCATCGCAGTTGTATGCCAGCAATGCATTTCGGGTAATTCCCATATTTGTTGCTATAGGAATGTGGACATATTCATTCATTTCTTCCAGAGTACCGCCTTTGAGGATTCCCACGCACGTACCGCCGCCTTCATGAACTCCTTTAGATACGGCTTCCATAACACCATTTCCCCCACCGCAATAAACGAGATATCCTTCTTTCGCCAGGAGTTTGCCTAACTCATAAGCATCGTTATAAATACTGTTGGTAATATCCCTTCCACCAAATACAGATATGCGTGTTTTATTGAACATTAAGGCTCCAGCCTTGCCAATGTCCTTGGAAATGGAATGGTTTCCCTAATATGTTTAATACCTGTAATCCACGTTATCGACCGTTCAATACCCAATCCAAAACCTGAATGGGGTACTGAACCATATTTCCTCAAATCCAGGTACCAACTGAAATCCTTCATATCCAGTTCATTTTCTTTTATGCGGCCTTCCAGAATGGATAAATCATCCTCACGCTGACCACCGCCGATGATTTCGCCATACCCTTCCGGGGCCAGCATATCTACACCAAGTGCAAGGTTATCATTATCGGCATCGCGCTTCATGTAAAATGCTTTGATCTCTGCCGGCCAGCGGTGGATCATGACAGGTCGGTCAAATTGCTGGGAAATGATGGTTTCATCCGTGCCGCCAAAATCGGAACCATAGGTAAAATCAGCTCCATTCTCTTTAAGTATCTTTGCTGCTTCATCGTACGTAATCCGCGGAAATGGTGCTTTCACCTTTTCCAAACCGGATATATCGCGTTCCAGTATCTCCAATTCCGTTTTACAATGTTCCAGGCACCACTGAACCACATATTCTACAAACTGCTCCGCTAAATCCATATTTTCGTCCAGATTACAATAAGCCATTTCCGGCTCCACCATCCAGAATTCCGTCAAATGCCGACGGGTTTTGGATTTCTCCGCCCGGAATGTGGGACCAAAACAATAGACCTTGCCAAAACTGGCGGCAGTGGCTTCGGAATAAAGCTGTCCGCTCTGGGTTAAATAGGCAGATCGCTCAAAATAATCCACTGCAAACAGGTTGGATGTACCCTCACATGCATTAGCAGTGAAAATGGGAGTATCCACTAACGTAAAACCGTTATTATCGAAAAAATCTCGGCACGCTTTGATCACCTGGTGACGAACCTTCAGTATGGCATGCTGCTTCTTTGAGCGAATCCATAAATGGCGGTTATCCATTAAAAAAGATGTACCGTGTTCTTTCGGTGTAATGGGATATTCTTCGGCGATTTGATGCACCTCTACGTTGGTTACGCCGATTTCGTAGCCGCCAACGGATCGTGGCTCTTCTTTCACCGTACCCGTCACAGATACAGACGATTCCTGGGTCAGATCATTTCCCAAGTCGAAAATATTATCGGCTACTTGACCTTTTACTACCACGCACTGGGTCATTCCGCTGCCGTCCCGGAGGATGAGAAACCACACCTTTCCGATAGAACGTTTGTTATATACCCAGCCATTGAGGGTGACTTCTTCTCCGATGTGATCTTTTAAATTTCTAATGGTTACTTTGTTCATGTTTTCCTTTGTCTGTAATTATGTAAAACGTAAAGATGTGGTTCTTTTTATTACGTTTTACGCATTACGTTTTACGTATTCTATTTTTACCACGACGTCAAAATATCATTTAAAACGTCTTCTGCAATTTTTTCTACCGCCACTCTCGTGGCAAATTCTCTGGGATCACCGATCTCATCAATATCATCCGCGTCAATGGCGCCGTCGCCGTCGTGATCGATGCCGTCGGTACTGATGTCACCACTCAAGCCATAAGCTCCCCACCCGGAGTACTGCTTGGTCAGCAAAACCTTATCATTTGCCACATCCACCCATTCCATTTCCATACTCACTGTAAAGCGATATACTGTCACCGCCTCTTCTTTGCTGAATGTATACGGTCCATCAGTGACTTTCAAAATTACGCCCTTCAGTATGGAATCGGCGGTTTTTTCACCTGTTACACGCAAAATATTCTCTTCGGTGAACTTGGACAGTAAATTGTCTGTTACCGTTTCTGCCATGGCAAATTCTGCTGTTTGGTTCTCCACAAGCGGGATAGCTACACTTTTGATGTGCGGAGGGATGGAACCGGCCATGGAATAAAACATACATGAAAAATGGAAGATGGAAAATGTGAGAAGTAAGATGGATAATGGAAGATGGAGCATGGAAGACGGAAAATGGGATTGTGGATATTTTTTCATTTGAATAAACTCATAATTAAACGGTCAATATTATTAAATGTTACGGAAAATGAATCAAACATTGTATTATTTAATGGATGATCAATATTTTCCTTTATAATCGAATAATCATATTTGAAAACGATATATTCCGGTATTTGTTTGAACATAGGTTCATCCAGTAAAAAATATAGTAATTTGAATAATCCAGTAGAATTATAACCATAACCGGATGTAACTATATCTATTCCCCCTGTTACATCGATTTCTCTACCAAATCTGAATGTATATATTTCAAAAAATGTCCATTCATCACCGCGATGAATTGTAATAGCTGAATCTGATTTAGATTTAATAACATTTCTAATAAAATCAATATCATTATCAAAACCACTCTGATATTTTATGGGATCATCGCTACTGTATCTAGGTACAGCCAAAATATCAGAGGCAGATCTGCCGCCTTTCCACTCTATAATTTTCCACAAAGATTTATAAGAAAAAGAAAATGAAGAAGCCAATCCCGTTCGTAAATACCTTGGTGAAGGATCTCCCATCGAAGGATCTATAAATGAAACTTCGCCACCTACATTTGAAATGCTGTATCCAAACGATGGTGTAAACTGAATTTGAAAATTATCCCTGAATTCTTCTTTTATTATGAATGATAAATTAGTTGGTGAAATTGGTAATGAGATCAATGTACCATAATCATAAAATATATTTGACGATTTCCATCTTGCACCAGGATTCTCATAAAATACTTGAATTGCTTTCTTACGGGTTAGTCCAAATGAAAAATCTATTGGTAGTTTACCAAAAAAATATTTCCTAAAACCAACTCCCAATGTTAATGCCTCCGCTTTCAAATAAGATCTAAGGTTTAAATCCAAGTAAGTCTCATGAAAACTTAAAACAGCTTTAAATGGATACTTTTGTGGTAATAATCCAACATTTAAAACATCATAACTCAAATACATATCATCAGCCAAATTTGGCAGCCACGATGTTTTTAATTTAGAATAATGGTATGCAATTCCTTCAAACAACTGCAAACCATTCGCCGGATTTAAATAACCTGCAAAAGGATCATCAGATGGTAAACTAACGCCTATTCCTCTTCCCAGCCCATTCATAGTAGGTGAAGGTGGTATTAACAAGAAAATTGCGCCGGCTCTTGATTGTCCAAGTAATGAGGCTGTAATTGAAAAAAATAAAACTAATTTAGTAATTATACTTTTCATCTATCGTTACCTTACAACGTAATTTGAATAAACGTACAAAACATACTATCAATCCGCCTTGTTTCCATTCGCCCGTTTAATCTTCCTTCCCAGATCATATTGATCAATTTTTCTATAGAGTGTCCGTTCGCTCATGCCCAACGATTTGGCGGCGGCACGGCGGTTATTGTTAAAATGCTGTAATGTCCGGGAAATAGCTTCTTTTTCCAACTCTTCCAGATTCATATCGCCAATGGCATCATTACGAATGCTTTGATGACTATTTTCATCTATTTGCATATCTCGCGATAATTCTTCCACAGCGCCTTCATGGTAATACGGCACTGATTGAACAGGCGCTCCACCTTGACCAACGATAGCCTTAATGGTTTCCACATCCTGGCGCAATAACAACAACTGACGTAGAATCAATTCACGTTCAGCCTGCTCCGGTGTCTGCTGAATAAGCATGGGCAAATTCTGATTTTGAAACATGGGTTGAGCCATTCCCAATTTCCGTTCCACCATTTCTACGGTAATACGCTCTCCTTTTTCCATGACCAATATGCTTTCTACAAAATTCTTCAATTCACGGACATTCCCCGGCCAATCGTATTGTTTCATTCGACGGATAGCCTCGGGCATGAAGCCTCTGTATGGAATATCATTGCTTCGAGTGAATTCCAGAGCAAAGCGTTCCACCAAGAGGGAAAGATCATCAATCCGTTGACGAAGTGTTGGAATATCTATTGTAACTGTTTTTAAACGAAAATACAGGTCCTGTCGAAACTGTCCTTTTTGAACCAATCCGTCTAAATCTTTATTTGTCGCAGCGATAACGCGAACGTCTGTTATTCGTGTTTTTGATTCACCAACCCGCATGAATTCACCGGATTCCAAAACACGGAGCAATTTCACCTGTGTTTCCAGGGGTAATTCTCCAATTTCATCCAAAAATACAGTTCCTTTATGAGCTGTTTCAAAATAGCCTTTCCTGTCATCGCCAGCACCAGTATAAGCGCCTTTCTTATGTCCGAATAATTCGCTTTCAATGATACCGGCAGGTATGGCACCACAATTGACAGTAACCATTTCCTGTTGAGCCCGTCTACTGAATTTATAGAGCCCTTTCGCCACCATTTCTTTTCCTGTGCCGGACTCTCCTGTAATCAAAACAGAAATATCCACCGGAGCCACCTGGCCCATCATTTCCAGGGATTGCCTTATGGCATCGGAATTGCCGATGATGCCGGATGCTTTTTGTAAACGATCCAGATCAATCATGATTTTCCTCCGGATTGTACACATTCCACATGCTTTTTAAAATGGTATTCAAATCAGAATATTTTGCTTCCCAGCCCAATAATTCATCAGCCAAAGTTGACGTTGCAATGAGTTCAGCCGGATCTCCCGGACGCCGGTCAACAATCGTGTAATTAATTTTATTTCCGGTCACCGCTTCTGCTTCATTGATTACATCCAAAACAGAATAGCCTTCGCCCGTGGCGAGGTTTACTGTAAATGAATCATTATCCATTAAATATTCCAGTGCTTTTACATGAGCAGATGCCAAATCATTCACATGGATATAATCCCGAACTCCAGTACCGTCTTTTGTTTCATAGTCGTTTCCAAATACATCCATAGAATTACGCTGACCTGTAGCCACCTCCATGACGATAGGTAACAAATTTTGGGGACTTTTTTCCAATCCAAATAATCGACTATTTACATCATATCCTGCAGCATTAAAATAACGCAGAGCTGCAAATTTCAAACCTTTTAGTTGACTATACCATTTCAGCATTTCTTCAATACTCAACTTGGTGTAACCATAATAATTAATTGGCTTCACGGGATGATTTTCATCCACAGGTAAATATTCCGGATAGCCATACACAGCTGCCGTGGATGAAAATACAAACATTTTTACATCATGTTTCATCATGGCATTCAGAAGATTGGTGGCGCCGTTAAGATTATTTTTAGAATACTTTTCCGGGTGGATCATGGATTCACCGGCGGCTTTGAATGCGGCCAAGTGAACCACGGCATCGATATTTTTAGATAATACTTCACCGAGCATCACTTCATCCAGTGTACTGCCTTCAACAAATTCTGCTTCACTATGGATATTTTCCACACATCCCAAGGACATGTCATCCAAGATGACAACTTTATGCCCCGCCTCAATGAGATCCAGAATTACGTGGGAGCCTATATAACCTGCTCCTCCTGTTACCAATACTTTCATCAAAAACTTGTCTCCAATTCTTTTTCTAATTTATCAATCTGATCGCGCAACATAGCCGCTTTTTCAAATTCCAACTTTTCTGCTGCTTCCAGCATTTCCTGCCGAATGATTTCTACTGCCATCTGTTTATCCAATTCATCAAAGTCAGTACCCTTACGAGTAAATTTGGTATCATATTTTTCTTCAGCAATATTGTCTGCAACTGCAGTGGTTTGCATAATATTGTCTACTGATTTATAGATTGTCTTTGGTGTAATACCATGTTTTTTATTAAATGTTTCCTGGATTTTCCTTCGCCGTGCAGTTTCAGTAATCAAGTAGTTCATGGCATCTGTTGTTTTATCTCCATAAAGAATCACTTTTCCCCCTACATGACGGGCTGCGCGACCAGCCACCTGCATGAGTGAACTTTTTGATCGTAAGAATCCCTGTTTATCTGCATCCAAAACTGCCACTAATGAAACTTCCGGTAGATCCAATCCTTCACGCAATAGATTGATGCCAACCAATACATCAAATTCGCCCAAGCGTAGATCGCGCAAAATTTGCACTCGATCCAAGGTATGAATATCACTGTGGAGATACCGGACTCGGAGGTTTAACCCGCGTAAATATTCCGTTAAGTCTTCCGCCATGCGCTTGGTGATAGTCGTAACGAGCACGCGCTGATTTAGCTTAGTCCGATAACGTATTTCGCCAATCAGATCGTCAATTTGCCCTGTTGTTTCCCGCACATTCACAATAGGATCCAAAAGACCCGTTGGGCGAATGACCTGCTCCACGACGACACCATTGCATAATTCAAGTTCTCGATCGGCAGGAGTGGCTGACACAAATATGATCTGATTCTGCATTTTCATGAATTCTTCGATCTTAAGCGGACGATTATCCAGGGCACTGGGTAAGCGAAAACCGTGTTCTACTAAAACTTCTTTCCGTGCGCGATCACCATTGAACATACCCTTTATTTGTGACAGACTTACATGGGATTCGTCCATAATTGTTAAAAAATTATCCGGGAAAAAATCAATGAGCGTAAAAGGCCGTTCACCCTGTTTTCGTCCGGCGAAGTATCTGGAATAATTTTCAATTCCGGAGCAATAACCGATCTCCACCATCATTTCCAAATCAAAATTGGTACGCTGTTCCAGGCGTTGTGCTTCCAATAATTTTTCATGGGAACGCAAAAATTCAAGACGCTCATGGAGTTCCCGGCGAATTTCTACTACAATACGGTTGATGGTCTGTTGATCGGTGACAAAATGTTTCCCGGGATAAATAAAATCCGAATCCATCTCCCTCAGTATTTCACCGGTTAAAGGTTGGAACCTGGTGATTTTTTCCACTTCTGTGCCAAACATTTCTATACGAATACCTACATCTTCATAGGCAAGATAAACCTCAATCACATCACCATGAACTCTAAACGTACTACGCTCAAATGCTGTATCATTCCTGGCATAGTGGATATTTACCAGGCTTTTCAAAAATGCTTTGCGGTTTAGCTGATCGCCCCGATTCAAATGAATCACTTTATCTTTATAATCTTCGGGAGATCCAAGTCCATAAATGCACGAAACCGAACTTACCACAATGACATCGTCTCTTTCCATGAGGGCGCTGGTGGTTTTCAAGCGCAGTTTATCAATCTCTTCGTTCACGGACATATCTTTTTCAATAAATGTATCTGTCACAGGCATATAAGCCTCCGGCTGATAGTAATCGTAATAACTGATAAAATATTGAACGGCATTTTCTGGAAATAACTGCTTGAATTCACCATAAAGCTGGGCTGCCAACGTTTTATTGTGAGACATGATCAGTGTCGGTCGTTGAACCTCCTCAATGACTTTTGCTATGGAAAAGGTTTTACCGCTTCCGGTAACGCCTAACAGTGTCTGATATGGATCATTGCGATATAATCCTTCCACCAAACCGGCAATAGCCTCTGGTTGATCCCCTTGGGGAGTGAATTCCGAATGTACTTTAAACTCTGCCATAACGGCAAATTTACCTCGGTTAAACAATACAGAGCAATGGCAGACAGTCAACTTTTTACAAAATAAATATTAATGCTTTAATGCAATAAACCTATATCTATAATTTTTATCATAAATTATAACCCTATCTATGAAGCAAATAATCATTATGACCATTTTAATCCTTACATCCTGCGAACAAAACCAATTCGCTGACAAGATTTATTATAACGGAAATATATGGACGGGAAACAAAAACCGTCCCCACGCTGAGTTCATTGCCGTAAAGGGTGAAGAAATTTTAGCAGTCGGTTCTAACCACAAAGCAGTTCAAGGTCCTAATACTAAATTAATCGACCTTTCAGGTCAATTTGTTGTACCCGGGTTCGTTGATAATCATACCCACTTCATGGGCGGAGGATTCCAGCTCATGAGTATCAGCCTCAGAGATATAGACAGTAAAAGGGAATTCATCCGACGCGTTGAGGA
>VAOY01022233.1_pt1 | contig 40353 bp, 41 predicted proteins | sample 3393881 | NCBI WGS metagenome assembly VAOY01 (sample SAMN08290430, study PRJNA428436) | hydrothermal vent metagenome | isolation source: Deep-sea hydrothermal vent chimney | place: Indian Ocean: Southwest Indian Ridge
GGTGATTTAATCATCAGCCGTATGATGGGTGCTTACACATTAGCAACCGCAACAGATTTTAACTTCTTCAAACGTGCAGAAGTTATCGTACTGAATGATGTGGTGCAGGTTGATGCACTCACTGGTTAACAATTTCCTCGACTAAAAGCATGTAAGGCAACATGCTTTACATTACAAAACGCAGCTGCTCATTCCAGCTGCGTTTTTATTTAACGCAATTAAACAGTACCTTCAAGGCACTGTTTCTTTCTTAGCTGATCTTCGATTACTAAAGGACGTTTTAGCTCTTTGGTAATTACTTCTGAGGCTTGATTACCCGTCTCTTTATCTGCGAACCAAATAGAAATCTTATCTCCCTTAACTTCACGGTTTAACGTGTAGTTTCCGCCTTCTTTAAAGTTCATATCAAATCGAGCAAAAGCATTCTTTTCAGAAGATGGGAAATCTCTTTCACTAATTACAGCTTTAACCCAAAGAACGTGCTCGCCAGCTTCGTACTGCCTTGCTTGCTCCCAAGCTGAAACAGACTTGCTATTGCACATTAAGTACACATAATCTCTTTGCTTACCATGCTCATATTGAAAGTTTTCAACTCTGAACTTACCTTCGTCTATATCCTTTTTAATAGGCAACGCACTACATGCTGTCATTAAAACTGCTGAAACTACTAGGCTTGAATGTTTAATCATATTTTTTCTCCATAAAAAAAGCGCCCTCTTATAAAGTAGGCGCTTTTTGTTTAAAAATCAAGCAATAAGCTTAAGTTTTAGAACGTCATGTTGAAAACCATTTCAACAGTACGTGGTGTCTGCCAAGAAACTGGTGAACCGAACTGCGCATTACCATTGAATGCAGCTTCTGACTCAGCAACTTCTTCATAGTTAGTTACATTGCTCGCATCGAACAAGTTTTCAATTTGAAGAGATACGAAAGCAGAATCAAATACGTCTAAGTAGCTAAGGTCATACTTGAAGTTAACATCTACTGTCGCAGTCCAAGGAGTTCTACCAAAGCTACCACGTGAGAACTTAGTGTCACCTACATAGTAAGTATCACCATAGTGATAGCTTCCTTGGTCTGGGTAGTAACCAGCACCCAATGCGTTACGAGGACGGCCTGAAGTTAGACGCGTATTCATACCAACAATTAGGTTGTCTGATATCGCATATGAACCAAAGATTTTCAGTGAATGGCGACGGTCATTAGGTAAGTAACCATTAGCGCCGTCCATTAGGTAAGGGTAATCCCAGTCTGTTGTTAGACCTGCATCATCCTGACCGTTATCAGATTTAACGTAACCTTCCGCATTACCATAGCTTTGTGACCATGTGTAGTTCGCTTTAAGCATCCATTGACCATCCCATGCTCTTTCAAGCATTAAATCAATAGCGTTGTAGTTACGTTTTGCTTCTGGGTAACCTAGTTGCTCAGCAGTGAAGTTATATTCTTCTAAAACACCATCACCGTCAGCGTCATATTGGAAAGATGCGCCTTTACCTGGGTTAAGTAGCAAGAAGTGGTCATCATCAATACCAATGCTTTCAAATGCTTTTTCTGCACTCGCATCGTCAATTACACTCTTAAGTTCACGACGTGTATATTTGATACCTGCTGACCAATCTTCATTGATCATACCTTGATAACCAATAATGAATTCGTCTTGATACATTGCTTCAAGGTTTGAAGAACGAACACTAACAGGGCTAGGTGCTGTACCATCACCAAATACAACTGTATCACCAAGTTTACCACCTAATTGTGGAACATCATCAGAGCCGATGCTGTCAATTTGATAATAATCATGAGTATAAAGCTCTGCGCCTGCTAAACGTACGTTAGTATTAGACGCTACTGGTAAGTGGTAACGACCTGCATTGGCGAATACTTTGTGCTCACCATCAGCAAAGATGTCGTATGCGATACCTAAACGAGGAGCAAACTGGTTGCTCATTTCAACGAATGTTTCACCGTCAGCATTTAAGTTTTCGAAACTTTCCCAACGGAAACCGATATTTAGAGTTAGTTGGTCGTTTACATTCCAAACATCTTCAATGTAGAACGCTTCATTGTTTATATCAAATTCGCCACCAACTTCATAGTTACGTACACGAACATAACGACCAGACTCTTGGATTGTATAACCGTTTGGTAATACAGCTCCTGCTTCATAGTTTTGGTATGCGTAGTAGATATCACCCGACAGGTTTACAACACTTGTTGATGTGTTTTTCTCTGCATCGTAACCGAAACGCAAGTTGTGATTATCTGTTACTAACCAGTCAACGTCAAAACGATATTGCTTACGTTCGTCACTATTATCTTCAATAGTGAAAGACGCCCAACAACCTAAGTTTTGACCAGATGAAAGGTCATAAATTACTGGACAATCTGCACCATCAGCCGTCGTAGTATCCGTAAACTCAACTTTACCTGCCATTGCAGAGATTGATAAATAATCTGTGATGTTACCGTTATAACGAACAGACCAGCTTTTACCACCAGATAAGGTTTCAGAATTTAGAGCCGTGTCTTTGATGATATTGCCATCTGCATCCAAGTCGTAATCAGTAGTCGCAAGAGTACTTTCGTCTTTGAACATCCATGCAGATAAAGAGTGATCTTCATTAATATTCCAATCTAAACGTGCCAAGTAATAAGGGTCATCATCCTTACGAATACGCATACCGTTACCACGATTGATAAGATCTTCGTATTCATTATCACGCATTTCATAAAGACCATAGAAGAATAATGTATCTTCGATTAAGGCACCACTTGCAAAAATATCTGTTTTGCTTGTTTCACGCGCATCACGGCTGTTATCAACAATAACATCACCAACACGGTTCGCACAGGTCTCAACTATGTCGCCGTTTACAACTTTTTGCTGACAGTCATCGGCTTGATAGTACGAACTAGGGCGATCACCGTACAGCGAGCCAAGATCTTGTCGGTGCTGTAGACCAAATTTAAACTCATTGGTACCTGATTTCGTTACAGAGCTTACTACACCACCAGTAGAGCGACCAAACTCTGCAGAGTATCCACCCGTTTTAACTTGGAAAGATTCATAAGCTAAGAAAGGAATTGACGCACCACCAACACCGTTACGGAAGTTTGTCATGTTAAGACCGTTTACGTAGTAAACGTTTTCCGCTTGAGACGCACCACCAAAACTTGCAAGAGCATTACCTTTCGCGTCTTCGAAACGAGAGTCACCTAAGTTAACGCCTGGAGCAAGTAACGCCACTGATGTGATGTCAGGTGCAACTGGCAAACGGTTTAGTTCATCAGCAGAAATATTGAAAGAAGCCTCTGAGCTTGTTGTATCAACGCGTGCAATTCGGCTACCTGTAACAGAAATAACCTCTAAGTTACCTTCTGTCATCTCAACTTCAAGCGATGCAACTTTACCTATGCCGATTGTTACGTCTTTAAGTTCAGATGTTTGATAACCGCTTTTTTCAATGCGGATGTTATAAACACCTACAGGAATTGAATTTAAATTAAATTGACCTTTAGAATCTACAACAAGTGTCTTTGTAAAACCATTTGTTTCATTGGTGATCGTAACTGTTGCACCTGCAATTGGCGCATCGCCTTGTTGCTGTGTTACTACCCCTTTAATTGCACCATCAACGTTACTTGCTAGTGATTGCGCACTATAAAGTGTTAAAGATGAGCATACGGCAACGCATAGAGCCGCTCTTTTGAAAATGTTGTTTTTATGTATCATAATTTTCCCTGAATTATTATTTTAGTTACTTTCGGACTTTCGATGTAACAAAATATTTTTACCATTAACACGTGGTATATACAAGTATTTATTGAAACTTTCTGATAACATTTCATTAAGAAAAAACATACTGTATTCAACAACATCTGTAAAAAACCCATTTGTACCCATTAACAAAACAATGTCAAAGTTGTAAATATAAGGTTTACGCAAGGGGGCTTTTTAGGGGGTGTTTTAATGAAGTAGGTGTCACTTTATGCTTTAAATGACTTTTTAGTACATAAAGTTAACAATAATTTTTATAGCTTGAATTAAATAGACACTTGAAAGTGTGGAGTTAAATAAATTATTGTCGCTCCACATATACATAGATCAAATAAACAATGGTTTGTAATCGTTTTCTAATTGCTCAAACGACAAGTTGCCAATAAAACGGCCAAAGCTTAGCCAGGTTGCTAGGCCGCGTAAGTCTTTAAAGTGTGGCGGAATAAATTTAGGGTCTTCAATCACACCTAAGTCATGCAATTGCGATATCAATCTGAAATCATCGATTGAGATTTTACCAACCAATAGCAAGTGCAATTGATCAATTCGACCTAGCTGTATGGCAACACGAATAAGGTTATACACCAACACGAAACCTTTAATATAGGCTATATCTTTTGTAAAAGGTAAGCCTGTTGCTGTACTGCCTCTAAACACCCGTTGAGTAAGTGTATAACTGTCGTCTTTACTCAAACCTTGTGCTACATAGTCACGATAAATATCAACAAACTCAGCGCCATCAATAACCTTGGTAATCCCTTGAATACGGTTAACTAATTTTGCTAAACGTCGAGGCGTCGACTTTAAAGTAATAATTTCGGTCAACACCGCAAGGCCTTCTTGGGTCACTGTAGAGCTCGGTGTGCCTTTACTTAAACAAGTTAAATAAGGCTGCGCAAGACCGTTTTGGGTCGTCCCTACATGGATCCAGCCTTCATGCACTTCAAGAATATCAAGCTCACGCTGTGAAAACTTAACATCTTGATTAAGTTTAATATTATTTGCACCCGCTGCAGCGTCACTAACAATACCGTCGCTCAGAATGACCTCAACATCGATACCCGGCATCGTTTGAGACACTTGTGATGCCAAAATTTTAACTGCATCTTCTGCATCAATATTTTTGGGATCATCAGGTAAAATATCTGCATCAAGCATACTCTTTAGTGGCTGCTCAAGCATGGTGGCAAGCTCGGCAAGTGAAGGCTCTCCAGCATGAAATAAATCTTTTGGATGACCAAATAGCTCAACAGAAAGATCATGAAATTCAGGCGTGCCACGATACTCAATCATACTAAGTACAGTTTTATATTCAGTACACATCTTGCTCATGTATTGGGCTATCGGATTGAGTTGCCCTAACTGGCTGATGATATCGCGATTTAAATCAGAAAACGCGCGGCGTAACTCACTTGGTACAAAACCAAGATCACGTTGCTGGTAATAGACTTGATCAACCGTTGGGTTTTTCTGGCATTTGTGCTTAAAAAACTCTTCTTTAATTTGTTTATCCCAATTAATCGCATCAAGAATACGAATGGGTGTTTGCAGTGCGATTAATCGGTCAGATAACTCGCGTGTTTTTGCTAATAATGCCTTATCTATCATGCTCTAGGCTCACTGTGTAATGAGCCTAGAGCATAGGCTAAATTTGTATAATTACAAAGCTAAATTAATCGGTTTTTAGCTAAAATTCAGCCTGTGTAGTGGCTAACTTTCCATCGTTGTAGATAAGTAAAGTTGGTACCGAATTAATGCCATTTTCGAGAAATAAATCGTTACCATAATCGATTGAAACCGGCATACTTGCAGAGAATTTATCAACATATTCTTGCACTGCACTTTGATCGGTCCATAGCTGGCTCACTTTAACCTCTACATCAATCCCTTGCTCTGCCAACTTATTAACATGTTGCTGCGCTAATACACACTGCTTTGCCATGGCAGGGCGAGTGTCGGCTAAGTACCAGTAGCACCACGTTGCGGTAAATAGTACTGCTTTTTTGCCTTTTTTTGGAATAGTCAATGGAGTCGCTTGGCCTTGTTTTTCGCTAAGCAGTCGTGCTTTTTCAACTTTGCCATTGTGTGATAACAAACGTAATGTGTTATCAAGCGATTTATCGGCTTCGTGGCCTTGAAAAATCACTTTCTCATCGCTATCAATTAACACATGAAAAGGGGTGCCCATAAACTCATAATGTTTCGCAACTTGGCCTGTGTGATCCGTAAATAGAGGCATGCTAAGTGAAAAACGTTCTTTAACCTTAGCAACAGCGTGTGCATCATCATTTAGGTCAATATTAATAGCTACAAATTGAATTTTATCGCCATATTGCTTATAAGCATGCTGAAAATGCGGCATCTGCTCCATACATGGCTTGCACCACGTAGCCCAAAACTTTAAGTAAACTGGTTTTTTACCTAAGTAACTGCCAAGTTTAACAATTTGCCCTGCTTCATTTTCTAAAACAAGGGGGGTTGTATTCGCCGATATTCTTTGGCTTAAAAGCAACAAGCCTGTTAGCAGTAGCAAAGGAAAAAACTTATATTTCATTGTGCGATCCTCAAATAAAACTTAGCTTAAGCGTAAGGTAAGCCAAAAGATTGTAAATTTTCGACATCAGCCATGCTAATGTCATTTTAATGATTAATCGCAAAGTGAAGCTTATTAACACTCAAAACTTTAAGAATAGCACTAAACTTTTTATAGGTAGTAAACGTATTACATCAAAAAGGAGTCATCATGAAAAACGAGTTAGACGGTAAATTAATTCTTTCTGTGTATGAGAAAATTATTCAACACGGTGAGGATCACGAAGACGGGAAACTCTACGAAGGTATTTGCGCTTTTTCAGATATTGATGGTTATACAGTATATCTAAAAGGCAGCGGTGTATTACTACGCTTTGGTTTTCACAATACCTATCACCTTGACTATCAACACGAAAAAAACAAAGAAGACTTTTTAAAGAAAGTGCTTTATATCGCAGAAAAGGAACTCTAAATACATAATGAAACGACGGGTAAAAGCTGAGTCAAAACAACAGGCTGTATTTATCAATGAGGTTATTAATGAACTTAAATCTAACCCAGATAAGTTAGATATCATACGCGATAATCTGAGTTACTATCGTGAGCAACAGTTTCTTAAGCGTGGTTTTCTGCTGGCAATAGAGCGCTTTGATTGGGTGTTTGAAGCAAGCAATGATGTAGAGCAAATTTGCGCGCAAATTCTAGCTGATGATTATATTGGTAAACGTTTGCGCCGCTACCCCTTGCTGTACAAGGGTGTCATTGAGCGTACCTAGAACGATTCCCACCGCTAAAACATGATCTGTCCGGCAAAAAATGCTAGGTTAGCGCCATTTTGAAAATACGAGAACTGGACATGTCAAAAACAATAAACTCTCACAACACCCATGAGGGTGGTAACAATGGGTTATTTAACCGATTTTTAGCCACTGTTGAATTTCTGGGTAATATGTTACCCCACCCTATTACATTATTTGCAATGTTCTGTGTTGCGATCATCGTATTCAGTGGTATTGCCGATTGGTTTGGCCTAAGTGCCATCGACCCACGCCCAGAAGGTGCTGCAGGTCGCGACCCTGATGGTGTAATTGAAGTTGTCAGCTTACTCAGTGCCGAAGGCCTACAACGTATTGTTACTGGGCTTGTGACTAACTTTACCAGCTTTGCGCCGCTTGGTACGGTACTGGTTGCTTTGTTAGGTGTTAGTGTTGCAGAGCACTCTGGCTTACTTTCGGCAGCTATGCGTGGCATGGTAATGGGCGCATCTAAACGCCTAGTTACTTTTATGGTGGTGTTTGCTGCGATTTTATCAAATACGGCATCAGAGCTTGGTTACGTAGTACTTATTCCACTTGCTGCAATGATCTTCCACAGCCTTGGACGTCATCCGCTTGCGGGTCTTGCTGCCGCCTTTGCGGGTGTTTCGGGTGGTTACAGTGCCAACTTATTATTAGGCACCATTGACCCTTTGCTAGCCGGTATCACAACGCCTGCAGCACAAATGATTGATCCGAACTACCAAGTTGGCGCTGAAGCAAACTGGTATTTCATGATGATTTCAGTATTTTTAATCGCTATTTTGGGTACTCTCGTTACTGAGAAAATCGTTGAGCCGCGGCTTGGCAAATACAACCCAGAAGAAGCTAGTAATGATTTACCAAAAAACGACATTGCCGGTTTAACCGATAAAGAAAAGTCAGGCCTAAAGTGGGCTGGTGTTTCATTGTTAGTGGTTTCATTATTACTTGCATGGACAATTGTTCCTGACGACGGCATTTTACGTAACCCAGAAACAGGCCTTGTAGCACACTCGCCATTTTTAAAAGGCATTGTAGTATTTATCTTTGTGACTTTCGGTATCCCAGGGTTTGTTTACGGCCGCGTTGTTGGCACCATGAAAAACGATAAAGATGTCATCGATGCCATGAGTAAAAGCATGAGCTCGATGGGGATGTACATTGTGCTGGTTTTCTTTGCAGCACAGTTCGTTGCCTTCTTTAAATGGACCAACTTAGGCACAATTTTAGCCATTAACGGCGCTGCTCTATTACAAGCGCTAAACCTAACTGGTCCTGAAGTTTTCGTGCTATTCATTTTAATGTGTGCGCTAGTAAACTTAAGCTTGGGCTCTTCATCAGCACAGTGGGCTGTCACTGCACCAATCTTCGTACCAATGTTAATGCTTATAGGCTATGCGCCAGAGACTATTCAAGCAGCGTATCGAATTGGTGACTCGGTAACAAACCTTATTACTCCAATGATGAGTTACTTTGGCTTGATACTAGCTGTTGCAACTAAGTATAAGAAAGACATGGGTATTGGTACATTGGTTGCGACCATGCTTCCTTACAGCATGATCTTCTTTGTTGGTTGGGTCGCGTTATTCTACTTGTGGGTGTTTGTACTGGGATTACCAGTGGGCCCTGAATCACCGATTTATTATCAGCCTTAATTAGCACCTCTTCTGAAGAAAAAGCCAAGCACTCGCTTGGCTTTTTCCCCCCTGTGTAATTACCCTTGTGGTACTCAGATTTATAATAAAAATCAGTTAGCAGCTTCGAAAACCCAGTTTGACTTTAATCAAATTTAAGCCCATTTATTTAACACAATCTATGTAAACAGACTATGATGTCGTCACAGGGCAACGGGGTTCTGTGTTTACTGCATTGCAAGCAATGACAACATGGCCTGCGTATCAACACTTTGAAGAAACCTCAAAAGGGCAATTAAAACAAGGGATGCAAGCGGATTTAATCATTCTTGATAACAATCCGTTGAAAATAAAACCTGAAGAGCTCCATAACTTACAGATGTTAGAAACTATTAGCCGTGGTAAAACCGTCTACAGTAAAAATTAAATACATTTGAAGGAAAAATATGAACAAGTTAATACAATTAGTATTTACCGCTTTGCTGTCATTTTCAGTGCTGGCTACACAAACAGTCATCACAGAGTTGGATATTTTAAACCTTAAAGCTCAGTCTGAATATGTATTGACCTCAGGTCAGCCAAATCAAACTGATTTTGCAAAGTTAAAAGAGCTGGGGGTTGAAAACATCATTAACCTACGTGGAGATAATGAAACTAATTGGTCTGAGCAGGATTTAGTGACTGAGCTTGGCATGAATTATTACCATATTCCTGTGCAATCGAAAGCTGATATTACGATTGAAAATGCCACTAAGCTACAAAACTTGCTCAATGAACATCAACAGCAAACGACCTTGCTTCATTGTGCTAGCAGCAACCGTGTTGGTGCACTTGTTGCGCTTTACAATGCTATTACCTTGAAAAAGCCAATTGATGAAGCTGTCGAGATTGGAAAGCAGTGGGGCTTAAAAAGCCTTGAAGGGGTTGTACGAAGTAAAGTAAACGAAGAAATTGGTCAGCCCTAAGCTGACCAACCTTTAAATGAAACTAAAGCTGCCACGCATAACTTAACTTTGTAAAAAAGGTTCTTTGGTCTCTTTCTAGCCCTTTAAGAGAGTCATCCTCATACCCTCTATCTGAGTAACCTAAGTAAAATAAAGTTTGGGCATTAATTTTGTAGGAATAAACCAGTTGACTACCATAGTCACGATTCGTTTGGCTTACATCATAAAGATAAGCTTCATGATTTCGATCCACATCTTCAAATTGTAAAACAAGCTTAAGCATCGAGCGCATATTAAATTTATAATAAACTCGCAGATCCGTTAAGTTAGCGGTATAAACACGGTCGTTTTGTTCGTTATCTAAATAACTGTAACTGTGCTCTAATTGAACCTGCCAATGGTCGTTAATGTCCCATGTCATTTCTGGTTCAATTCGTACCATGGTGCCAAGGGCAGCATTGCTATAATCTATTTTGCTACCATATTGTGCATACAATAAGAAACGCACGTCACGAATTGGCCTAAAACCACCGTAGATATAGCCAATATTTTGATTAAAGAACTCACCAGCATAAAACTCATTACGGTGAATAAAACCAATTTCTGTTTGTGACTGCATTTTGCCTTTAAAAGTAATAAAGCCATCGTACTCTTCTTCGAGTAAATCACCATTTTGCGCCCACGTTTTATCCCACTCAGCATTATAACTGTACTCAGTAATTACATCCTCAGCGTCACGATACCAAGTTTGACCTCCACCAAGTTGAACTTGCTCATAGTCAGCCTTTGCCTGATAACCTAAGTCAGAGCGATAGTCTTTGCCTATATTTTCATAGTTTGCGTAAAGCTCGTAGTCACGTTTATTGCGGCTAAACTCAATATTGTAGGCTTCGTCTGATTGATTTTTTTCAAGACCATACACATCAACTAAATAATCAGAGTTTTTCGTGTCTGTTGTTACAGCTTGGTATTGAAGACTATCGGTTTGATTAAACCAATAGCTACCATCAAGGGATAAAACCGTGTTGTGATAATCACCACTTTCACGGTGTGTTGCCATAACCCCAATCGTCCCCTTTTGGCCTATATCAAGTTGATAACGTCCTACAGCTGAATGTGTTTTATCACCAAGATTGGCAAAACCAGAGCCTTGGTTAGTCGGTAGCAAAACGCTGGTATTTTCATCATCCGCATACATAAAGCCATAGCTATGCGTCCCTGTTTTACCTGTTAACTTAACACCGACTTCTGGCTCTGCAATGGTACGTGTATACAGCAATTCAAGTTGGTTAGTGTCAAAGTAAGACGCACCATCTAAGAAGAATGGACGTTTTTCGGCGTAGTAAATTGAATAAGTGGTATTCACATCAAGCTCAAGTGAGTCAGCCTCAACTTGCGAAAAATCAGGATTAATTGTAGCGTTAATGACCGCATCTTGAGTCACACCCCAACGTAAATCAAGGCCAGCCTCAGTGTCGATATCTCCATTTTGCCAATCTCCTGGCACAGTGTCTTTCGTATCATGGCGAAGTGCTGTTAATGTCGGTGTGAGCTGAATATTTTTACTCTCACTCATATTCCTAAAACCAGTTAATTTATCAAATTGGCAAAAGCTGCACTTAACATCACGGTCAAAACCGACATTCGACATTTGATAAAATACGTCTCGCGGGTAGTTACGCCAAACAGCAAAGCTCCATGTTAATTGCTCTTGGTTTTTAGGAAAACGTAATGCAGTAAAAGGGATCCGCATTTCCACCACATAACCGTCTTCAGTGATCTGCCCTGCACTATCCCAAATTGCATCCCATGAAGGGTCTTCAACCCAATCATCAATGTCTGTCATACGCATATCCCCTTGAGCACCAAGCGGATTTACATAAAATTCATACCCTGTACGCTCGTCGTTAAAGGTATCGATCATTAAGGCGACATTATCATCTTGCCACAACGTATCACGGTCCCGAAGTGCTGCACGAATTTGACTCGGATCATTATCTTTGGCAACAAATCCAACATACAAATACTTACCATCTTCATACATATAAGCATCAGTTTGTACAGGTGGCTCACCTTTTTCATTGGGTTCGTTTTGATATTTAAGAGGTACCTGGGTTGCGTGCTGCCAATGTGCTTCGTCCATGACACCGTCAACACGAATAGACTCATTGATATGAGCTAATGAAAATTCGACTTTATCATAAGCAACAGCTTTGAGGGGTACATGTGCAAGGCTAAAAAAAATGCTAGGTAAAATAGCACGGGTAATTATTTTTCTTACGTACTGCATAAACATCCATTTAAATACAAGCGTGACCTTCACGCCATTTAATTTTATCGAAAAGCGATTGTAATTCAACGAGGTAGACTTGTTAATAATTTTGTCGATAAAAATTAACAAATACGCAATTTGTATTAGTTTTGAGCAGATAACAAAAAGCCCCGTCGCGTATTCGCGACAGGGCCTTTTAAAATTAACTAAAATTCAATTAGCTATTTTTTTAAGCTTAGTTTTCCGCCTTTTAACGACTTACGTACCTTGGCAATCCGCGAGCGATTCTTAGCACGTGCTTCGCCTGTCGCCTGACCAGACGCCTTGTTTGTACGGCTGCGGCGTAAATGCGATGGCTTTTTACCAATTTTATCAATCAGTACATCACGACTACTGACTTCATAGCCAGGCAACACAATACGTTTAATACGCTGGCCGATTAACTTTTCGATATCGAATAGGGTATTTTCTTCTTCGCGGCTAACGAATGAGATAGCTTGTCCTGGTTTACCAGCACGGCCAGTACGACCGATACGATGTACATAATCTTCAGCAAGCCAAGGCAGGTCAATATTAATAACACGTGGTAAGCCTTCTATATCAATACCGCGGGCTGCCACCTCTGTTGCAACTAATACGCGAACTTTACCTTCTTTGAACTCACGTAAAGCACGACGGCGATTGCCCTGGGTTTTGTCACCATGACATACAACTGCAGGAATACCATCAAGGTTTAGCTCTTCAACAAGCTCATCAGCGGTTTCTTTCATGTTTACGAAAACCAAAACCTGTTGCCAATTTTTCTTACCAATAAGCTCAGACAACAACTCTTGTTTACGACGCTCTTCAACTGGATAAACCACGTGCTGAACGGTTTCGGCAGTACTATTAGTTTGGTCAACGCGGATGATTTCTGGTTGTTTAAGTATTTTACTTGCGAACTGCTTAATTGCGGCAGGGAACGTCGCCGAGAACAGTAAAATCTGACGAGCTTCATCACAGCCATTAATGACTGTTTGCATGTCATTAATAAAGCCCATATCAAGCATGCGATCAGCTTCATCAAGCACAAGGTGTTTAACACTTGCTAAGCTGATATTACCTAAACGTAGTTGATCTAATAAGCGCCCTGGTGTCGCTACGACAATATCAACACCTGCTTTAAGATCATTTGCTTGGCCGGCTAGGTTAACTCCACCAAATAAACACACTGTTTTTAACTCAGTGTATTTTGCAAATGCTTTAAAGTTATTGGCAATTTGCTCTGCAAGTTCACGAGTTGGCGCAAGCACTAAGGCACTCGGTGCATTATTATCACTCAGTGTGGTCTCTGACAGCTTTTGAATAAGAGGCAGTGCAAAAGCAGCTGTTTTACCCGTACCAGTTTGCGCACTGACAAGTACATCTTTGCCTTTTCTTATTGCAGGAATAGCACTACGTTGTACGGGAGTAAGCGTTTGGAAATTAAGTTCTTCTAACGCCTGAAGAATCTCAGAAGAAAAACTAAATGATTTAAAATTCATGCTGTATAACCTGCGGCCATCTTATCAAGGGTCGCAAATTATACAGAAAAAAAATGGTTTTAGTTAGTTATAACTTAACTAAAGTGCCTTTTAATGCTACGCCGGCGATAAAAGTACCCGCACCACACTGATATTCAGTCTCACTCACAAACTCGCGCTTTTTATAATAAGATTGAATATTCACGACTGCATTCATGCCTTCACGTTTAGCACGCTCTTGTAGAGCCTTAAGCGCACTTAACATTACCCACTCACATGCTTCGCGGTCACTTTTGTTAAACGCATTGGTTTTTTTATTTGTTATCACTTCACCATAACTGCTTTTGATTTTGCTATGACTTTGACTGGCAAAATAAAGAGGAATATCAAGCAGCGCATTTTTTGCTTTCGTTGTTTGCAATAAAGCTTCAACTGGTAGCGTTTGCAGATCATCCCGCGCAGCGCTATTAGCAGAAAATAAACAACCGATAAGAGCAAAAGTGGTAATAATTAATTTCATTTAAAGTTCCTTTTGTGTGGTTTCCATGCAAGCTTTAGTGAAATAGAGTTGTTGTTATTCTGTTTTACTAAGACTTGCATATGGTTCGATGTTGTTGATAAATCTCATTTAACATTGCAGTAGGTTATGCCTGCCACTTCTTAAAAATCAGCGAAGTATTAATGCCACCAAATGCAAAATTGTTACTCATTATGTAATTAGTTTGTATGTCTCGGCCACAACCTTTTATGTAATCAAGGTCTGCACATTGGCTATCAACCTGACTCAAATTGATAGTCGGTGCAAACCAACCATCATTCATCATATTAATACTTGCCCACGCTTCAATCGCACCACAGGCACCTAATGTATGTCCTAAGTAGCTTTTTAGTGAACTAATCGGCTTTTTACCAAGCGCATTATAAGTTGCATGAGACTCAGCAATATCGCCTTTGTCTGTTGATGTACCATGGGCATTGATATAACCAATATCATCTGCGGTAAGATTGGCATCGGTCATTGCCATATCAATGGCCACTTGCATTGTATCAGCAGTCGGTTGGGTTACATGCTGACCATCTGAATTACAACCAAAACCAACTAGTTCAGCGTAAATAGCTGCACCACGAGCAATTGCGTGTTCATATTCTTCTAAAATTAATGTCCCTGCCCCTTCACCAATCACAAGACCATCTCTATCTTGATCAAAAGGACGGGGGGTTGTTTTCGCGGCATCATTTTTAGTACTGGTGGCATATAGTGTATCAAATACAGCCGCTTCGGTAATACATAGCTCTTCAGCACCACCAGCAACCATCACTTTTTGACGTCCATATTTAATTGCTTCATACGCATAACCAATGCCTTGTGAACCTGATGTACACGCTGAGCTCGTTGTAATAACACGCCCTTTTAAGCCAAAAAACACGCCCACATTAACCGGTGCAGTATGTGCCATCATTTGAATATAACTCGTTGCTGTCACCCCCGTCATTTCACCTGTTCGCATCATGTTTGCAAAAGCAAGTAGCGGCGGTGTTGACCCCGTTGATGAGCCAAAAGCGATACCCGTAGAACCGTCGGTTAAACTTGGGTGCTCTAAAAGTCCAGCCTGTTCAAGTGCAAGCTCAGTGGTGCGCGTAGACATCATGGCAACGCGGCCCATTGAGCGTACTTGCTTACGCTTATAATGACTAGGCTTTGTAAAGTGCGTTACAGGCGCAGCTAAACGTGTATTTAAATCAGCAGCACAATCCCATTGCGACATGTATTGAACTGCGTTCTCACCTTTTTTAAGCGCACCTTTAAACTCACCCCAAGTATCACCGAGTGCAGTAATTGCGGACATACCTGTAACAACAACGCGCTTCATTACACCATTCCACCGTTAACTGAAATAACTTGTCGAGTAATATACGCAGCATCCTCAGAGCATAAAAAAGAAACAGTGCCGGCCACTTCGCTCACCGCTCCCATACGCTTCAATGGAATCATTTTTAGCATTTCATCGACAGGTAAATCACCTGTCATTGCCGTTTCGATTAAACCAGGAGCCACACAATTGACGGTAATTTTACGCTTAGCAAGCTCTAGCGATAATGCTTTTGTGGCACCAATAATACCCGCTTTCGCCGCGCTATAGTTAACCTGACCACGGTTACCAGCAATCCCCGATACAGATGCCATAGTAACAATACGTCCCCCCTTGCGTGTTTGCACCATAGGCATCACGGTTGGATGAACCACATTGTAAAAACCATCAAGCCCTGTGCGAATCACTTTATCCCAATCATCGCCCTGCATCGCTGGAAATGCCATATCATTGGTTATCCCAGCATTACAGATCACACCGTAATAGGCACCATGCTCAGCTATATCTGACTCTATTTGTTCTTTTGCCAATGCTCTGTCACATACATCAAACTGTAATAAACTGGCATGCCGACCCAATGCGATAATCTCTTCGCACGTTTGTTTAGCTTCAGCCAAACCGCTTCGGCAATGTACGGCTATATCAAAGCCGTCGCCTGCTAATCGTAATGCGATTGCTTTACCAATACCACGGCTAGAGCCTGTCACTAAAATACGTTTTGTCATTAACTTTCTCTTATAAACTGCATTGGATCTTGTGGCTGAAACACATTGATTTTTGCTTCGGCTAATAGCGTTTCGTCGTGGTGAATTTGACACTCAAAGACGCTTAATCCTGACTCTTCTTGATACAACTTTGTAACCGTCACCTTAAGCGTTTGCCCTTTTGCAAAGACCGGTGAATAGGTTTTGTATTTACGCGTACCTATTAGAAAACCTATTTGTACATCGTTCCCTTTATCTTTTGCCAGAGCCCCCGCATATGCGGCAATGGTTTGTGCCATATACTCACAGCCAATATAACTGGCAACCCCTTTTAAAGACGCATTGTAAAATGGACTCTGAGGGCTAATATCCACCTCACAACAAGCACTCTCGTCAGTATAATTGGCAAGACGATTGAGCAAAATCATAGGCGCACTATGAGGTACAACCTGCTCAATTTTATAATTCTTCATTCAGATGTCCTAGTACTACACTGACATTATTGCCACCAAAGGCAAATGAATTTGATAAACAATGGCTAACCTTTACGTGTGTAGGCTGAGTTATCAGGCCAATATCGGCTAGTGTTTCGTCAATTTCGATTTGATTAAACACCATACTCGTAAATTCAGGATGCGCTAAGTAGAGCCAACAAAGGCCTGCTTCTAGCGCACCGGCAGCACCTAATGTATGGCCCGTTAGATGTTTTGACGAACTAACCAGCGTATTGTTGCCAAACACATCATTGATTGCAAGTGACTCCATGGCATCATTTTGCGGTGTTGCAGTGCCATGAGCATTAATATACTGAATATCTGAGGGGGAAATACCCGCATCATTCAATGCTGCTTTCATTGCTGCTATGGCGCCTGACCCATCAGGGATAGGCGCTGAAATATGATGGGCATCAGAGCTCTCACCTCCCCCTAAAAAAGCAACACTGTGATCACTGAGTTTTTCTTTACTCATTACAAATAATGCCGCAGCTTCACCAATATTGATGCCTTTTCTATCCTTGCTAAATGGTTTACAGATGCCATCACTGATTGAAGACAGTGAATCAAAGCCATTAATAGTAAGCTGGCAAAGACTATCTACACCACCACATATCACCACATCAGCTAAATCTGCACTCAATAAAGCGCGAGCACTTATCATGGCTTTTGCGCTTGAACTACAAGCTGTAGAAATACTGTAATTTGGGCCTGATGCATTTAGTTTTTTTGCGATATAAGTGGCAGGTGCAACTAAGGCCTGATCATAATAATCAAATTGGCTTGGCCACTGCCCTTTTTCAGCATGTACTTTTCTGGCTCTTTCGCCTTCTTGTATAGCAGCTGTACTGGTACCAATTACCACAGCAATACGTTCATTTGGGCACATGATTTTTACTAAAATATCGGATAACTGCTCAAGGGCTAAGTCAATTAACTTATAAAAACGCATCGATTCAGATAAAGGTATCTCATTGACTAACCCCACACAGGTAGGTCGCTTTTCAAATGCCAGTGAAGTAACTTCTGTTAGTGTTTGCTTAGGTTGAGCATACACACTTTGCATAGTTTGCTCTTGCCCTACGCCCATCGCGCTAACAATCCCTAAGTCATTTAGCCAAAATGGCATAATTAATTAACCCTTTGAAAAATTATTGAATAGTCTCGCTCGTAGTTAACAAGCTTGGTTTGGCTGTCTAAAAATTGAATTTCGCTGATCAGCCGTTTTCCTTGGTAAAGGCGTCGTGTTGCCCCTTGCTCATCAATTACTAGGCCATAAAGCTGTGAATTAAGTACATCTATAGGCCAATGCACAAGCATGATGTCAGCTAAAATATAGCGTGGATCAACCGCACTAATCGGCAACATTTTTTCACTTTTGACCGCTCCTAATGGCGCTTTTTCGAGTTGAAAAATTGGCATCCCTTGCACCGTCATTACAACTAAGTTTATACCCGTTTCACTGCTCAAATTTAACTGTGCTAACAAGGTATGCTGCTCTGCATCATGGGTTACTTGAAGCACTTGCTGCCAATTATCAAGGTCTAACGAAACAGGCGGATCCGATAAATAAATACCAGCATTTGGTGCAAGATCAAGCCCTGTTTTAACTGCATACTCACTGGCACAGCTAACTAAAAGTAAGCTACAAATTACAATTACATAACGCATTATTGCTGACATAACTCGACCAAGGTGTTTAAACGTTTATCGCTTTGTTTAACAAATGGATTATCAAGATCCCACGCATAACCTGCTAGAATAGCACTGATCATTTCACGTATTTGTTGATTTTTTTCACTATAAAAAATGACATCCTGAAATGAACCATCATACCAAGCACTCACATAGGTTCTAAAGCAATTGACGCCTTGTTGTAAAGGGGTGCTGTACTGCTTTTCAAAATCAACTTTTTCACCCCGCAAATAGCTATCAACCAAAGGAGCCACCAACGAGGCTGATTTTAAAGCGATAGTGACACCAGATGAAAAAACAGGATCTAAAAACTCCCCCGCGTTCCCCAGTAACGCAAAATGCTCACCATATAAAGACGACACATTCGCTGAATAACCTTTAATGGCACGCGCCTCACCCTTTGCCACACGATTTGCTAGTAATTTGCTTAAGTAAGCATCTTGTTCAATAAACTGATTTAAGCAAGTTAATGGTTCTTGCGGCTCAAACTGATTCGGTTTGCCAACCACACCGATGCTTGCTGTGCCATCGCTAAATGGAATAAGCCAATACCAAATATCTTTAAATTCGGGGTGAATATTAATGAGTATTTTCTCGCGGTCAAACTGCTCGTCACGAATATTATCCTCAAAATGACTGAAAAAAGCCCAGCGCACCGGAAAGCTTGATGGTGTTTCTAAGTTAAGTAGTCTTGGTAACACTCGACCAAAGCCACTGGCATCGAGCACAAATCGGCCTTTAATTTGATACCTTTGCTGATTTTCATCAATAACGCTAAGTAGTGCACCATCTTCACAATCTGTGTAAGCTGATACGCTATGTTGGTAGCGAATTTCTGCCCCCTGTTGTATCGCACCATCGGCCAAGCATTTATCAAAATCAGCACGTTTAACTTGAAACGTTGTGCCTGGGCCTGCACTGAACTTTTCTGTAAAGTCGATATGTGTATGCTGGCCACGGCGCTGAAACGCCGCGCCGTTTTTAAACTGAAAACCTAAATCTTGAGCCTGCGACTGCACAGCCTCTTCAAGGTTTGCTTCAGCTAAAAAGCTCATGCATTGGGGTAACAAGCTTTCACCTATCGAAAAGCGAGGGAAAACTTGTTGCTCTAATACCACAACACGCCAACCTTTTTTAACCAATAAACTGGCTGCCACGGCTCCTGATGGGCCCGCACCAATGATAATCACATCTGCCTGTTGAATTTGCGTATTCACCTATTATTTTTCCTTATTATTAGGTAATGCAACACTAAGTGGTGCGAGTATATAAATACACATTAGCCCCACTAAAACCGTTAAACCAAAGCTAAAAATGGCTGGTGTTTTTGACACTGCGAGCATACCAAATACCCACATTGATGATGCAGCTGACAAACTAATTGCCAAAACATTGCTCGTTACCAGTTTATTGATTTGATAAAATACGAGGTAATCAATTGCTAACGCTAAAATCAATAAACAGCCCAATAAGTTAAAAATCGATAATTGGCTTTGTATCAAACTGCACAACAATAGTACTGCGGTTAAAGTTAAAGCGAGTATCAAGCCTTGTTTGCATGCAGTTTTAAACCCAAACTTAAAGGTAAATAACAAAACAGCGAAGGTCATAGCAATCAGTAATGTGACTAATAATGAATGTGAGTAATGACTCAGCCCATCAGTGATCAGCGCAACTTTATCATACACAATAAAATCGCTGTCGGCGGCTGCCCACTGCTTTAATTGCTGTTTTTTAACGCCAGTTACCATAAACCAACTGGCCACAAATGAGTTGTTTATAAACACTTGATTATGTATCAGTGGTGCTAGTGCTGAATCAAGTGCGGTCTCTAAAGTTAAGGTCGACTGGCTAAACTGCACTGGATTGGCGGTCATTTGGCTAACGATATTTATAGCAGCTTGATGGGTTAATATATCCGCTTTATTCTCGCGTTGTCGATGAGTACTTGGTATAAGATCACTGAGCATCACAGCCTTGCCTTTATACTCATTAATTTTGCTTTTTAACGTTTCTTGCTTTTCTAAAAGTTGCTGTGCATTTTCAGCAAACAAAATCATTATCTGGCCATTGTCTTTTCCTAGCAACGCCATGTGCAGTGCTTCGTTATCCATCAATGCTTTTGGGCTTGCATTTAATAGTTTTACATCATCATTTACTACTGGAGGTTTAAGTAGTGTAAATACACTTAACAGCACTAATAGTCCTATTATTAGTGCTGTTTTATACTCGTTAACCTTCTGTAATTGCTTGCTAAGAGATAACGTAAGATGATTAGCACTTTGACTCACTGTTAACTTATTTTGCCAGTGGGGTAGTAAAAATCGCGTGCTAAACCATGCAGTTACAAGCCCTGCAACAACAAATACACCGACTTGAGTTAACAGCTGAACGGGCGAGAAAAATAAACTTGCATACCCCATCGTCGTAGTCAGTAAAGAGAGCGCTAACGCAAGCTTGAGTCCACGACTAAAACCGCTCTTATGCTGCGTTAAATCAAGCATGCCATGAAATGCATAATCAATAGCGATGCCAATCAGTGTGACCGCAAACACAAGCGTCAGTACATGGATCTGATTAAACAAGCTAACGAGCACTATCGAGCCACCAAGTGCAGCACTGACCACAGTCACCGAGGCAAGCCACAATGCATTTACTGATCTAAATACCCACACAACCATTATAAACAGTGCAACTAAGCTCAAGGAGCCAAATAAAGTCATTTCAAATTTTGCTTGTTTAGCATTTGCAGCGGTATGAAATAAAGCCCCTGAATAATGGACAGTTGTATTTGGGTACTGACTTTCTAATTGGGTGAGTTTAGTTAATATTTCATCATTTAAAGCGATTGCCTTATTAATCGAAAAGGCATTATTGGTGCTGTTAACAAACAAAAGTAAGTAATCTTCGCCTTGGTAGTTAGCAGTTATTCGGCCATCTTGTAATTCAAATTGTTGTATATTGGCTAAAACATGCCTCAAAAAACTTGCGGTACTAAGCGTAGGATCTTGATTGATGGTGCTAGATACGAAGGGATCAGCAATTTGGCTCAATTGCCCCAAATAGTACTGCTCGAAAACTTTAGGTTCACGTAGGCTTTGTTGGTACTCGGGTGCCAACAAGTAACCCGCGTATTGGCTATAAAAATCGGCAAGAGTCTCAATCTTCGGCAGTGTAAAGCGCGGTTGAATATTTTTGCCAGCTAACCAACTCAGCATTTCGTCATAAGCTTCGGTATTATTTTCACCGCTAAATGAAAAGCTCAGTTGTTGCTTGTTGGCTGAAAAAAAGTGCTCTTCTACCTGTTGTAACCTTGGCTCAGACTTGGGCAGCAAGGCTAAAATGTCATTATTTAAAGCCGGTTGTTTTACCGCAAAAGCAACAACTAACATAACAGTGAGTAAAGTTAGCCAAGATAATGTAATTGCCCACGCTTTCACTTTTGCTGCTCATTTTCAGTATATGAGAAACGCAATAAGGTAAAATTCTCATTTGGCTCTTGTAAGCGCACGGTAGCCACCTTATTCGCATCAAAACAAAGTTCAAACTGGCTAAAAACTTGTTTTAGTAATGCTTGGTTAGGCAACAGGATTTCGCAATTAGGCTCAACGCTTTTATTTATTGTAAATTGCTCTGCTAACGCCGCTTTGTCGTGTTTTAAAATTGCTCGTAGCAGGCTCACATAGGGCTCAGCCCCTTTTTGTAATTGTTCGTTTCCTTTACTGTCAAGAGTATAAACTTGGCCCTGTTTAATAAATAAAGTGCTTTTTACCGGTGATTGCACTTGCCATGTTAAGCTCTCTTCATTAAGTTCAAAAATGCCTTTTGAAATAAAGGGCTTGCTAAAGCCCTTAAAGTGTTTTTCTTGGCTGAATGAGCCATGCTCTATCACATTCTTAGCAAGAGCCGGCGTTATAAAAAACATACTACATAGTAGAAAAATGCTCATTCGCATTAGATCACCTTTTGTAATTTCTCATGCAGTACAGGCGGTGATACAAATTGCATCTCTTTGTTTTCTATATCAACCGCCACCTGAATAGTCGTCGCTTTCGTCAACTTTTTGCCCGTCGCAACATCGCTGATAATATAATCAATACGCAATCGCGTTTCATATTCTTTCAAATATGCATCAATCCGTATTTTTTGCGTAAATAATGCAGAACCCACATATTTAATATGCATATCAATAATAGGCCACGCATAGCCAGACTCCTGCATTTGCCCGTAATCATAATCAAATAAACGCAGCAATTCGCAACGTGCCACCTCTAAATAACGTGGGTAATTACCATGCCATACCACGTTCATAGGATCACAATCATGAAAAGGGATTTCAATTTCTACATAAGTACTCAATAAAGAGCCACGACTATGCATATAAACTCCAACGTTTAGTTTGAATAGCATCAACGGTAAAACGTAACACCGCCTCAAGTGGGCGATCTTCATCAAGCTGTGGGAAAAACTCACTAATATCTTGATACATACTCTGCACTTCAGGGGTTAAACTTGCGTAGTCAAGCTCACCGTTATTAATACGCAAACGTAAACCTTGTATACAAGCTAACAGTGTACTGGCAACGACTTGTTCGGTTAACTGGAGCACACGTAAACAATCACGTGCCGCAATAGTTCCCATGCTTACTTTGTCTTGATTATGACATTCGGTTGAGCGCGAAAATACACTGGCAGGCATGGTCAACTTTAGTGCCTCAGCGGTATAGGCACTGGCACCAATTTGCACCGCTTTAAAACCGTGATTAATGTAACGACGTTCATCTGTGCTTGCTGATAAGTTTGAAGCTAAACCATTGTTATAACGAGTATCAACAAGTGAAGCGATTTGCCTGTCTGCTAAATCAGCTAAATTAGCCACCGCCGTTTTCATACTATCCATAACCATTGCAATGTGGCCACCATAGAAATGACCGCCATGCAATACGTGCTCACCTTCACCATCGATGATTGGGTTATCATTCGCCGAATTAAGCTCATTTTCAATCATTTGCCTAAACCAAGGGAGGCTATCTTGTAATACACCAATGACATGTGGCGCACAGCGGATTGAATATCTATCTTGTAAGCGGTCAGCATTACGTGGGTGCTCTACATGGTTTAAGTCACCACGGATCCACGCAGCCACTTGCTGTTGGCCTGGGTGAGGTTTTACCGAAAACAAAATATCATCAAAATGATGACTATTACCTTTTAAAGCAAGACTGGCAAGCGCTGTAATTCGGCTGGTTAATTTAGCAAGGTAGTCAGCTCTATCGAAAGCAAGGCATGCCAAAGCAGTCATTACGGCAGTACCATTCATCACCGCAAGCCCCTCTTTAGGGCGAAGCTTTAATGGCTTTAAGCCAAGTGATTGCATAACTGCTAAACTGTTTTTAATTTCGCCTTTGTAATACACATCACGCTCGCCAACCATAGCCCCCGCGACATACGAAAGCGGGGTTAAATCACCACTGGCCCCCACAGAACCTTCTTCGGGAATAACTGGCACGATATTGTGATTTAAAAAATCACGTAATAAATTGAGCATATCCCAGCTAACGCCTGAGTATCCTTGCGACAGTGAAGCTAGGCGAGTCGCTAAAATAGCGCGTCCTTGAGTTAAGTTAAATGTATTGCCCAGACCACAACCATGAAATCGAGTGAGGTGAAGAGGAAGTTCATTAACCAAATCAAGAGGTACTTTTACAGTCACCGAGTCACCATAACCTGTGGTGACACCATAAATTACGCCATCGTCTTCTAAGAGTTTATCTAAAAATGCTACGGCACTGTCGATTTTTGTGGCAAATTGGTGATCTGAGGTTAATGCAACAGCCCCTTTCTGCAAGGCAATATGAACAATATCTTCAATAGATAAACGTTGCTCACCAAATAATGTAGTCGTGTGCTCTGACACTTTAGTTCTCCTTGTTTTGGTCGCGAGACACTTGCTCGTCATTTTGCCAAAAATCATAAAAATTAAACCATTGATATGGATAGGCAGCCGCGTAATAGCTCAGCCTTTGTGCATAATCGCTCACAATTTTTTGTAATGTTTGCTGCCTAGTTTTGCGTGGCAGCGTAAGTTTGTCTGCGTATTTTTCAAACACCACCCGATAAACCCTCTTTCCTTCTGCCGACTTATCTTTTAAACAGAATAAGTAAAAAACAGGGCAATCTAATAAGGCTGCTAATATAAAAGGGCCCTGTGAAAATGGCGCTGGTTTTCCTAAAAAGTCAGCCTCAACCACACGCCCAGCCGTTGTAGTACTGGTTCTATCTCCTACAATGACAACGATTTCGCCCTGCTCTACTTTATCTTTGAGCATAATCGCCATGTCTGGCCCAAGATCAGTGACTTGAATTAAGTTAATGCCTACATCAGGGTTTATGCTTTTGAGTAATTTATTAAATTCAACCGCATGATGAGTAAATACCAATACATTGATAACTTTACGATAGCGATGTTGACTAAGTGCACGACAAACTTCTAAATTACCCAAGTGTGAGCCAATAAAAATGGCCCCTTGCTGTTGCTCGTCAAGCTCTTTAAATAGTGCTTCATTTGTATAGATAATATCGCTTTGCTGAATACGACCAAGCCAAGCATCAATTTTATCAAACGCACTGTCAGCAAAAGCGCGAAAGTGGCGAAAACTATCGCGCCATGTAACCGCTTTATGGTTACCATTTATCTTACGTGCTTGAGTTAAAAATGCATAAGATGCTTCACGGGCTGTTTTTCCTGTTAAAAACAAATAAAACACGACTGGAAACAATACGAGCCATAAGCCTGAACGGCCAAAAACACGATAGCAAATTAATAAAATTTGCATGCCGAGCCAATTACCACGCTCTTGCATTTTAGACCAGTGCTTAACAGCCATCAGCCAACCACCTTACGCCAAAGTAACTTAGGTGAGCGCAGTAACATGCCAAAGAATAAACGCGTATGCAGCCAAGAAATACCCACATTATCGTGTAAGGCTCGAAAGTGAGATACGCCATTTTCGGGGTAGATCACTTGGGTTGGCAAGAAAGTAACCTTCACACCTTGCCAATATAGCCTAACTAGAATTTCGATATCAAAGTCCATGCGTTTGCCTAACGCCTGTTTAGACATTAATTCTTCAACAGCCGAAAGTGGATAAACGCGAAAGCCACACATCGAATCGACAATATCAAAGCTTAAAGTTTCAACCCACACCCAAAAATGAGTAATGTAGCGACTTAAATAACGGTGTTTTGGCACAGAGCTATCATAAATAGGACAACCACTGATCACATTATTGAGAGCGCAGTGACTTAACTCAATTAACTTTGTAATATCATCGAGTGAATGCTGTCCATCGGCATCAACTTGAATCGCATGACTAAAGCCCTGCTTAAGCGCATACATTAAACCCGTTTGAACAGCCCCGCCCTTACCTTGATTTTGAGCATGGGTGAGCAACGTTAAAAAATCGTACTCGGCGTCAAGTGCTGAAAATACTTGTTTCGCACTTTCGTCACTGCCATCATCAACCATAATGATCGGCAGTTGTAATGCCTTTAGCTCATCAAGTACCGCAGCGATAGCATGGATGTGATTGTAATTTGGAATAACAATACAAAACTGGTTCATTGTTTAATCACAAAATACGATTCGGCCAGATGCATGCTGACCTTTATCAGAGGAATAACTAAATAAGCATTTGCCTTTTGCATTGCGTTCTAAGCTTAAGTTAACCGTCATATCAGGCGTAGTAACCACTTGAAATTTCAATATTTCTAGGTCTTGCACTAAAGAACCAAAACCAAGGTATTGCTGCGCATATTTAACAGCCCAATCTAACTGTACGACCCCTGCTAAGATAGGCGCATCAGGAAAGTGTCCCCGAAAATAATCTAAATCAGCCGTAATCGTTAACGCTAAGCTGACGCTGTCTTTTGCTTGTGATAAAACGCTCACCTGTGGCGTAACATTATTCAGACTTGGCAAAGTACTGCTCCAATATTTTGATGCTTAATTTAGCTTGGCTGTTAAAAGGAAGCGCATCGATATAGCGCCATTTACGTGGCAGGCATATGCGTTCAAACCGATTAGATAAATAATTTTGTAAAGTACGGTTTATAATTAGTTTCCCTTGTTTAAGGCGTTCACTATTTCCATCATCTGTTAATACAACAACAGCACCTATTTGTACTCTTTTCGCAGGTAAGACGACAACTTTAGCCTCTTTCACCCAAGTATGACTTATTAAGTAATTTTCTAAGTCGTCTAAATTTAGGCGTTTTTCTTCAATTTTAATGGTTCTATCAATACGTCCTAATAATTTAAATTGGCCATTGCTGTGCACCTGTGCCCTGTCATCTAGCGCAAAGCCAGATTGCTCTAGAATATAAGAGTCGAGTATTAAACGACCTTCTTGATTAATTGATAAATAATTACCGCTAAAAGGCTGCCATGGAACCTCAACCGCTGCTTGAGTAACTTGCCTATAAGCAATGCCGCCCGTTTCTGTACTGCCAAAAACTTGTGTGACTGGACAAGCCAATTGATTGAAGAGCGTCTCTGCGTGCTGATTATTTAACGGACCACCCGATGAAAAAAGCCACTTTATGCGTGCTCGCTCAGGTATCAGTACATTGTCTAAGCATAAGCGTCCAAGCTGTGCGGGGCTCGAAATCAATACAGCTTGTTGGGTCTTTTTCAGCTTTTGCACTATGTGCTCTGGGTACTGGATTTGTGTACTATCAATAATGTGCCCTATTGCCAAAGGCCAAAGTAACCTGAATAACAACCCATAAATATGCTGATGTGACACTGTTGCTAAAAATGTAAATTGCCCCTTTAAATCAAAGGCCATAGATAACACTGACAGTTCACGATTTAACACGCGCCATGGCTTTACAATCGGCTTGGATTGCCCAGAAGAACCTGAGGTATAAAAAATCACCGCGGTGTTTGTAGGCCACTGGAGCTGAGTTAACGGTGTAGGCGCACAAGATGCTTGCTGCTCAAGGTTCGTAATAGAAAACTGCGTATCTAAACCTGCAGTATCTCCTGCAAATACAGGGGCTTGAGCCAACAACAAGCGTAATGTTTCCGGTTGTCCATTGGGCGGTAAAATGACATTATGCCCAGCACAAGCAAGTGCAAACAACCGAACAGCAAATTGATAAGTATCAGGGTGAAATAAAACAACATGACATGGGCTTTTTAACGTATGTAATTTCGCTTTAAAGGCCGCTATGTCAGCAAAAAATTGCTGGTGGTTAACGATTTTATCTGAGACAACAAAAGCACCGCTTGGGTGAAATTGTAAGTTATTAGCCAACATTATTTTTTACCTTTTGTCGGATCAACCACTCAACTAGCATTAAACCAGCGATAAGTATGTATGCGATTAAACCATTGTAAAGCGTCCACACTGATAACGAGGTGAATAGACATGTATATAAAGCCACTGAGGCGTTAAGCAGGAAAAATACACTCCATACTTTCGTCACTTGACGCGTGTAACGTACACCGTTTTCATCGAGCTCACCTTCCTTTAACCGCGCTAAACTCTCAATGACTGGAGGCCCCTTTTTTAGCGAATATACAAAAGTAGCTGCCATGACGCTGTTAATAATCACAGGATAAAGCTTTAATCCTAATTCGCTATTAAAAACCTGTGTTACCACTAACGCCACAATTGCTAGTAAAGAGGCTGGCTTTATCCATGGCATTTTATTCGCTAAGCGCTTGCTAAGTATCAATCGTAAAATTAATAAAACAATCAGTACTAGACTAACCTGCTTAATTGAACTGTGCTGCAAACCAAAATACACAATGAATGGGTATAAAGATAAGCCGATGATAATTAACGTAGTGGTAATAGCTTTAAGCATGTTGCTAAATTAAGAAACTAGTTTTTCTACTTCGCTAACAACATCTTGCACTGTGCGTACTTGCTTAAACGCATCTGGCTCAATTTTTTTACCCGTAATTTCGCGTAATTTAACGACCAAATCAACAGCATCAATACTATCAAGGTCAAGATCTTGATATAAATTTGCATCAAGGCTGATGTCATCAGCATCGATTTCAAACTCATCAACTAAAATGCCCTGTAAAACGGTGTAAATTTCGGCAGCGGTTTTCATGCTTTTTCCTACTTCTAAGTCTATATTACGATTTGTTTTGATTAATAAAATCAGCAAGTGCATCTACTGAAGCAAAATGCGCTTTTGTTTGTTCAGAGTTCGCGTCAATTTTCACATTAAACTCTTTCTTGATGGCCAAACCTAGTTCAAGCGCATCAATACTATCCAGCCCTAAGCCATCAACGAATAACGGTTGGTCATTCTCGATATCATCAATGCTAATGTCTTCAAGGTCTAAGCTGCTAATGATTAATTGTTTTATTTGATTCTTTAGTTCAGTCATAGTTGCCTGAGTTCCTCTGTAAAATAATGCTGTAAATCACGGGTTAATTGTCGCGCTTGCATTGCAGGTTGCTCACCTTTAAATGAGTCTGTGTATGTAAATTGTTGATTAGCAAAACGCATCATAAAATGCGCTTTCGTGGGAGCGACTTTATACCAAGGTGTGTCTTTAGTTAGTGTACTTGGTTTCATGCTAATCATTACCGTCGTTATGGGTGCTCGACAACGCGTTGCAATATTTGCCGCACCGCGTTTGAATTTTAGTGGTTCGTTAGGCGTTGTTCTCGTTCCTTCAGGAAAAATAATTAAATTATGACCTGATGAGAGTGACGCCGCACATTCCTCTAATAACTCTTGTGGATCTTCGTTACTAATATAACCCGTTCCCTTTATAACTCCACGCATAAACGGGTTTTTAAATAAATGTGCTTTAACGACACAATCTGCATTTTTAATGACTGATATGAGCACTACGACATCAATCAAAGATGGGTGATTAGCCAACACGAGTTGACCTTTAAGTTGTTTAAAACGCGCCCTATCATGCACAGAAAAATGAATAGCGCCCGTGTAGTGCATTAAAGCAACAAAAAACTTAAATGTGTAATGCACTGTGATACGTGCTTTTTGCTTTTGTTTAAGGGCTGAGGGCTCAATACAACGCTGCAACGGAAATACCAGCAAAGTTAAAACCATACCACCAATACCGAAAACAGTAAAACAAAGCCCTGTTGCAAAGATACGCCACGCTTTGCCCAGTGAGTTAATGAGCATGGTATTGAAGCATCCAAGCCGACTGTTGATGTACAAGCACTGTTTTCGGTTCCTTGCGAATAAACGCATCTGCAAGTTGCACGCTCAATGGTAAACAATCACTCAAAGGAGACACATCATGATTTGATAACTTGCTTAGTTCAAAATATGCATCGTTATCAAGTTGTGTTGAAAGCATAAACGACACACTATGATCAATCTGCAACTCATCTGCAAAGCAAAGGTATTCCTCAGGTAGCACACTGTCTGTATGGTTGATTAGAATTTGACTTTCAAGACCTGATTTGACGCGGGCATAGCCATCTGTGATTGCATCAATGATACTCTCTGCACCGCCGGCAATAGCATTCATTGCTGCTCTGTTTTGACCCGTTATCGAGAAAATCCCCGTCGTCGCATTATGCACACTTAACCCGAACGCAGTCGGAGATAAAGGCGCTTGTTCAACAAGGGTGTTAAGTAACTTAGCTGTTTTAGGCAAGTCACCATGACGTGATGAAAAATTTACAGCAACCTGGGAATGTTCGGCTTGTGCACTACGTAGGGTATGCAATGCCATTTTCATGTAAGGGCTTAACCTACGGCGTTGCATGGCAGGGATCCAGCTTAAATCAAGTTCGCTGGAGCTTGGTACTAATCGTTCAGGTATTTGTTGCCCGGGTGCAACCCATAAACACACATTATTAACAACAAATTTCACAAACGTTTATTCTTTTAGCGCTAATCGATTGCTAATTTTACCCATTGTCCACAAAAAAGTAAAACTTTGACACTTAATTGTAACCAGAATTAAGTGTCAATTCAGTTTTATCGTAAGATAACCGCTTTTTCGTCTAAAAGTTGAGCTTTATCGCCTACAATATCAGCAACATTAAGCTCATTAATAAGGCGTTGACCAAGCGTTTGTTGTGCTTGCGTTAACGGCACATAAGGTAAACGGAAAACGCTATTTACTGCGCCGGTCATCATTAAGGCAGTATTAATTGCAATTGGGTTTGGCTCACAGAATAACCACTGCATTAACGGCTGTAACTGAGTGTTAAGGCTATCATTTTTGTTATCCATTAACTGACGGAACAAGCCTGGAATTAAGTTGGAAGTTACTGAAATAACACCATGAGCATTATGGATATGGCGAGCATCATGACTTTCATCATCATTACCTGACCAACACGCAATACCTTGTTGTTCATAATGGGCGATTCGCTCATTTCCACCACACTCTTTGACACCAATAAAATTTTCATGCGCTGCTAAAGGTTCGATAATATCAGGCGTTAGATCTTGGCCTGTGCGGCCAGCCACGTTATAGATAAACGCAGGTCCGATATCTAATAAACGTTTAAAATGCTCTTTCACCCCAAGAAGAGAAGTACGACCATAATATGGATTAATTTGCAGCGCTGCATCCATACCCGTAGCAAAGCCATATTCGGTAGCTTTAATAGCTTCACGGGTATTATTACTACCTGTGTTACCTATGATGACTAGACGATCTGAAAATTTACTTACACTATGTGCAATAAGCATCAAGTGCTCTTCCCAATTCATTAGTTGGCCTTCACCTGTGGTACCACCAACAATAATCCCATCGACTCCTGCTGAAATTTGTTGTTCAACAAGCTCATCGTAACAAGCTAGATCAATATCACCGTTGTTGAGATAAGGTGTTTTAATTGCTGTGATCAAACTTGCTTGTTTAATTGTTTCTAGGCTGCGCATAACTATTTTATGTTTGGAAAATTTGCGCTAGTTGTAACATAAATGCAGGCATTTTCCGAGTGGTACATGCTAATAAATAAAAATACTTGATAAAATGTTTAGGGTAAGCCAGAATTGAATACTGTATAAATAAACAGTATTCATTGCGAGTGATTGATAATGCAACTTTCAAAATTTTTGGCTAATTACTTTTACACCACAGAGGAGCTTTGTCATGCACTATCAATTGATGAAGAAACACTAACTGATTGGCAACAAAAAGGACTATTCCCAAAACCAAGTTACTGCTTACAAAGCCAACTAGAATGCAGCTCTTACTCAGGTATTTATCAATGTGAGGAATATCAAGACTTTTATCCTCGTGGTGCGTCTAGCTGGGGACAGCACATTATGAAACATGATGTAAAATCATCATGCCAAGCCTTCAATCATTTTGCTCAACAATATTCGACTCAACTTAGTAAACTGGCCGAGCAAGGTTACGCCCTTAATGAAGACTTATTTGGTGCTGAGATTGACGAACATTTGCAACAAGTTTGGCAGCAGTTTTTATGCAGCAAATATGGGGTGTTAACCCAAAATGGGTTGATTGAAGAAGCCGTGCAACTTGATGTAGCGAAACTACTCATTGATGATATTACCGAGCTTCGTACGAAAACAGGCTTAACAGTCGATGAGCGCCAAGCACTCCATAAAGCTTTAAAGCTTATGAACAAAGCATTGAGTCACGGTACTGGCAACGAAGGTAAAAACACCCTGCGTCACAAATATATTGAAGAAGTTGTTTGCAAATATGATCTATCTGTCAAATAAACAAAGCCGCCAAATGGCGGCTTAACCTTATTATTTATTGATCCCACTGTGGTGCAAAATCAGGGTTCGCTAAACGTTTGTTTTGGTCTAACGCATTAATTCTATCTATGTCTTCATGATCAAGTTTCACTGAATCATCAAAATTATCAGCCAAATTTTCTCGCTTAGTTGATGAAGGAATCGTCGTCATCTCATTTGCATTTACCCAAGCAAGTACGATTTGCGCAGGTGTAGCGTTATGTTTTTTCGCTATATCCAATATCACATCGTCTTTGAGGGCTTCACCTACGGCAAACGGCATATAGGCTGTAACATGGATATCATGTTGTCCACAAAAAGCACGCAATTTAGTATTGGTAAGATATGGATGAACTTCAATTTGATTGGTGAAAATTTCTCTCGCGTCGAGCGTTTGCATCGCCTCTTTTAAGTTGGCAATGGTAAAGTTTGAAACACCAATGTGTTTTGCTAAACCAAGTTCTTTTACTTTTTTGAGCTCAGTTAAATATTCACTCATTTTTTCTCCATTACTGGGAGAAGGCCAGTGAATAAGTAACAAATCAACATAATCTAGTTGCAGCTTTTCAAGGCTCTGTTTAACACTATCAACAAACTTGGCTTTATTTAGTTTGTCATTCCAGACCTTGGTAGTAATAAAAATTTCACTGCGGGGCACAGAGCTGTCTTTAATTGCTTTACCGACTTGCTCTTCATTACCATAAATTTGCGCTGTATCTATGTGTCTAAAGCCAATATCAAGCGCCATTTGAACTGAATTGTAAGCTGTCTTTCCTTCTAGGCGAAATGTACCAATACCTAAATCTGGCATTTCAATAACATGTTGTGACATAACCTCTCCTTTTGAAGTAATTCGGTATAAGCTTACTTACTTCACTGAGGCCAAATTTTAGAGTTTCAAGGAGGGATTTAAAATAAGTTAACTTTACAGGAAATTATTCACCGTAAATAAGTACTTCCTAAATTGCTCAAGATTACCTATAAACATGTATGTAGATAATACACACGCCCTCATTGGGAGTTTAATACACCTCTATTTGTTAAATTAGTCTAAATGCTCGTACTGACCACGGTACACTTCGAAAGTTTTCACTACCGTATGCTGCTCTTTAGTGAGATTATCAAACCAAGTATCAAAACGCTCATCATCATCTTGCTCACCCAGAGCAAGGTACTGTGCTAAGAGTTCAATTATATCATTGTGACTGAAGCTTAAAGTATCGACATGGCTCGCAAGTGTTGAATGATCTTTATCACGAAGCGTATTCATTACATTTTGGTCCAATTGCTCAGTTTGAATTTCATCGTTCACTGCCTTACTCCTTCTTATTATATGAGCACACATACCTAGTTATAACAGCCTTATTAACAATAGCCAGCTTTTTGAATTTAAGTGGTCAGAGTTTGTTCAGACTGGCTAAAATCGAACCACAAACATTAAATAAGAATTATTTTTATCTTGATCTTAGGAATGTGAGCGATTATCATTTGATACATTATCACATAGCAAAAGGTTATATAATGAAACCGAATATACACCCTGATTATCAGCAAGTCGCCTTTCATGATACAGCAGCAGATAGCTACTTTATTATAGGTTCAACAATTAAAACATCACGAACAGTAGAGCTTGAAGGCAAGACCTACCCCTATGTGCCTATCGATGTATCGAGTGACTCACACCCTTTTTATACTGGTAAACAAAAAGCTGTGGCAAGTGATGGTCGAGTTGCTGCGTTTAATCGCCGATTTAAAAATTTAGCGAGCAAATAAAAGGAGAATTAAATGAAAGTATTAAGTTCCTTAAAAAGCGCAAAAAACAGACCTGGGTGTCAGATCGTAAAACGCAAAGGGCGCGTGTACGTGATTAACAAAGAAAACCCACGCTTTAAAGCCGTACAAGGGAAAAAGAAAAAACGTTAAAAAGGTGCAAAAGCACCTTTTTTATTTGCCAAATAGTAGCTCCCAAAAACCGGGTGGCTCATGAAGTTCATGGTACTTTTTGCGTAAAGTATCAATTTCTTTTAATGGTGCCTTTGCCGCTAGTATCCCCTGTTTATTGGCGAGCTTTTTAGCATCTTCTGCTTTATGAATAACTTTATCAATACCCTCAATAGAAGCAGATTGATGCTGTTTAAAGTCAGCCGTTTTTGCTTTCTCTAATAGTTGAATAAACTCATCAATTGCGTGGTTAAACTCGCTCAATTCACTCGCTTGCACAGCATTTTTGTATGCTAACCCCATATTTTTCATGTTAGCTTCTAAATCAATATCTTTAGCAAAGCTAGATAAAGAGGTAACGAAAAAAAGGATACTCAAAACAACTTTCATACTACATCCACTTAAAACCGACTTGACGTTAATTATATCCTTTTTACTGGTTAGAAACGAATAAATTAGCCTGCAATCGAACACTCTTTAATATCCACCTCAAATCACTACACAAGCTGAGCCAAGCTATTTTATAAGCCAAACAGCTAATCGAAACTTCTGCCAATAAGCGCTATACTCACTTCATTGTTGTATTGTTTTTAGTTGTTTATGCCTAAAGCCCTTTCTTTTTTATTTTGTTTATTTTGCATTCCCAGTGTTTTAGCAAAGCATAAAGTTATTTTTATAAATCCAGGTTACGCCGATACCAATACCACAGGGCCTTTTTGGTTTGAAGTATCTGAGCTCATGCGCGATGCAGCAGATGATTTAGATATAGATTTAACAATTGAGTACGCTAATCGTAATCATATTTTAATGAAATCGCTTGTTGTTGAAGCGATAGACACTAAACCTGATATGCTGATTTTAGTGGATGAAAAAAGTGTACTCAGCCAACTACTATTAGATCTGCCAAAGTTTGATACCCCGATATACTTTTTACTAAATCGTCCTACTGACGATGAACTTGCAGCCTTAAGTAGTAAAGGGCTTAATATTTCGGGCAGCGTTGTGCCAAACAATGTTCAAGCAGGAAAGTTGTTAGCTCAAAAGCTCGTAGAAAAAAATAACGGACAAGCGAACATTTATGCAATTCATGGTGACTATACAACTCACGCATCTGTTGACAGACAACAAGGCATAACTGATTATATTTCAAAAACAAATAACGCAAAATTAGTCGCACAAAGTGTTGCCAATTGGTCTGCAACGCAAGCTTACCGCCAAAGCATTGGCTTTTTAAATCACCAAAAACAAATAAACATTATTTGGAGTGCTAATGATGCGATTGCACTTGGAGCGATTAGCGCACTCAATGACAATAAGATACGCGATAAAGTCTTAGTAGGCGCGATTAATTGGCCACTCAAAGCTGCGTCAGAAAAAATCGACATTTGTATCGGGGGGCATGTCACACTTGGTGCTCTAGCAATGGTAAACATATATGACATATTCCACCAACAGCCTTTGGAGCTACATCAAAGCATTGCTATTTTTACGCCTCACACAGCTAAAACAATCACGTTCGTTGAGCAAATTCATAGCAATAGTTTGACGATAGATTTTAAGAAATTTAGTAAAACCGAGCAGAATTCTGAGCTGTTCTCCATAGCAGCACTCCTCCCCTAGCCTTTAAGAGTAAGCTGTAAAGGGCATTTACAGCTTATAAACACTACTTATTACTTAGCCAAATAGCTTGATAAGGTGACAGCACTATATTTTGCGTGTTTTCTTCTATAACTTGCCCTGAAATTAAATCTTTCCAGCTTTCAGTTTCAATCAGATTTAGATCAGCTAATGTAAGGGTCTTTGATTCATCAGTAATGTTATAAATACAAAACATGCTCTGTGAACGATTAATACTTTGTCGCCAAAAGCCAAATAGCCCATCACTAATGTGCAAGGTGTATTGCGTTGCATTAGGATGAAATGCGCTTTGCGCCTTACGAATAGCCATCAGGTTTTTCATTGCTTTAAACACGGTACGATGATGGGCATTTTCATTGCTAAGTTTTGCCAATAGATCTGACTCTTGCCAGCGATGGCGGTTAATCGCTCGATTATGCTGGCTATTTTCAAAGCGCTCGTAATCGTTGGTAGTGCCAAGCAAACTATGAATGTATAAACCTGGAATTCCTTCAAGCGCAAACATTATGGCATGCGCACATAAAAAACGTTCAACGCCCCATTTGTCTGGTCCTTGATGCGTACCTTGCAATGCATCAAATAAAGCGATGTTTAATTCATAAGGGGTATTGGTGCCATCTGGTGCAGTTCGTAATGACACTTTACCACCATATTTAGCGGTCGTGCTGACCATTTCAGCTATTTGTACTTGATCAAGTAAGCCTTCAACAGGACGTAAGCCAATACCATCGTGAGAAGCAATAAAGTTGAAGTAAGCCGTTCCGTGCTGGGCTGGCGGCATACTCATCATCCAATGTTTTAGGGCGGTGCTGTCACCACTGAGTAAAGTGTGTAATAACAGTGGTGGTAATGAGAAATTGTAAATACAGTGCGCTTCGTTGGCATTACCAAAATACGACAGGTTTTCTCGGTTAGGTATGTTGGTTTCTGTGATAATAATCACGTTAGGTTCAACATGCTCTATAAGGGTGCGAAGCAACCTGATCACCTCGTGAGTTTCGGGTAGGTTAATGCAGCGGGTATTGAGCTTTTTCCATAAAAATGCCACGGCATCAAGGCGAAAAATACGCACACCATTGTCTAAGTAATGACGAATAATGCTCACAAATTCATTGAGCACATCTGGGTTGGCAAAATCAAAATCGACTTGGTCATAACTAAAGGTACACCACACATGTTGCAAACCGTCTTTAGTTTCAACCGCTTGTAAAAGAGGCGATGTGCGCGGGCGAACAACTTGAATAAGATCATCACTTGGGCTCGCTGTTTTAAAGTACCCTTTCCCAGGCTCTTTGCCTTGAATAAAGTTTTCAAACCAGACACTGCGGCTAGAACAGTGATTGATCACCAAATCAGCCATCAACCTGACATCCGCTGAAATGTCACGAATATGTTGCCAATTGCCAAGCGCTTCATTTACTTGAACATAGTTCATCACCGCAAAGCCTTCATCTGAGCTGTACGGATAAAATGGCAAGATATGTAGTGCATTAAGTTCAGGCAAACATTGGTTTTTAACAAAGCGATGCAAGGTATGCAAAGGCGGCTCTTCAGGCTTAGCAACTGCGTCATCCGTATTAGCATGACGAATAATTGAATCACCGTAGGCAATTAAAATCATATCTTGCTCATCCCAACGGTTTTTATGGGGCGTAGGGTCTCGGACAGGATCATCATCTTGCATGGTGTTGATCAGCCTGTCTGCAAGTTGTTCAAGGGTTGTTGGTAGTTCAACCTCAGCATAAATACAGGTTAGATGCTGTATAACCCGTTGTTGTAAAAGCTCTAAAGTCACGTGCCTTCCCCGTTAAATATAATCTTTATTATCAAGCTCTACAGCTTCTTCTAAGCGAGCAAACACATCAGGCATGGCAGAGGCAACACGGTTCCAACTTGGTACAAACGGTGCTTCCATTGGGTTCTCTAAAAAGTGCTGACCTGCATTCATAATATTCTGTGCAAACATTTCAACGGCCTTTTCTTCATGGTGAATATCAAGCGTTAAGCCATTCATGAGCGCATCGTTGTGATAGGTTTCGATAAAATCGAGTGCAATACGGTAATAGGTTGCTTTTAATGAACGAATTGTTTCTGTTGTAAAGGTAACCCCTTGTGTAGCCAGCTTTCTAAATAAGGCTTTGGTGATATCAATCGACATTTTCGACAAACCGGTTGCTTGATTCTGTAACGATAAATCTTGGTGTTTATGATCGTAATTATCTGCAATATCGACCTGACATAAACGGTTATGCGAGTAGTTGCGGTACATCTCTGATAGCACGCCAATTTCTAAGCCCCAATCACTTGGAATACGAATATCGTTGAGTACATCACGGCGAAACGAAAACTCCCCCGCTAAAGGATAACGAAACGAGTCCATGTATTCTAAATAATCATTACTGCCTAAAATTGTTTTAAATGAGCGCAATAACGGCGTTACCAGCAAACGTGACACGCGGCCATTAATTTTGCCCTCAGCGGTACGCGGGTAAAAGCCCTTACAAAATTCATAGTTAAAACGAGGATGAGCAACGGGGTAAATTAAGCGTGCTAAAAGCGCTCTGTCGTAAGTCAAAATATCACAGTCATGCAGCGCAATAGATTCTACTTTTGAGGTTGCCAGTTTATAACCCATGCAATACCAAACATTACGGCCTTTACCTAGCTCTCGTGGCGCAACACCGAGTTTTTGGAGTTCTTTATCGAGCGCTTGTAAACGCGGGCCATCATTCCACAGTACCTTATGATGCTGATCAAGCTCAGCAAAAAACTGTAGTGCATGGCGATATTGGCTTTCGTCGGCGCGATCTAGGCCAATGGTAATTTGCGATAAATAAGGCACATGTTTGAGCTCAGCAATAATATTTTGCAAAGCAGGCCCTTCTAACTCACTGTAAAGCGACGGTAAAATCAGGCCCATTGGACGTTGTTTTGAAAAGTCCAACAACTCTTTTTCTAGCTCTTCTACTGGGCGGTCAGCAATATTGTGTAAGGTCGTGATAATGCCATTTTGATAAAAATCAGCCATGAGATTGCTCCTGTTTTGCTGCAAAACGCGCTTTGATGATAGTTAACGCAGAAACTTCTTGAACCCAACCTGCTGGGGCTGGTTTTTCGCTGAGCTGCCAGGCTTTTTGTAATATTTGTGATTGCACTTGGCTGCCAGGATTATTGATTAAAATAGCGGTGTCGGCCGCTTTTAACATGGCTACATCGTTTTGACTGTCGCCGAGGGCTATCACAGTAAATGGATTGCGATAGGCTTTTTTAAACTGATTTAACAGCCATTTTTGTGCTAGACCTTTATTGTTACCTTTGGTTAAATGGATAAAACGTCCACCAACAAGCACTTCGTAGCCTGCTTGGCTCATAGTATCTATCAAACCTTGCTTTTCTTCATCACTGCCCAAGAAACAAACCGGATCTGAGTACTGGCGCTTTAGAGCTAGTTCACTTTTATCGACGGGGAGTCCTGTTAACTCGGCTATTTCATGTGCACTAAATTGACTAAATAAGCGCACACAATGGCTATAGTCACTCGCATATTGCTTAAGATCTTCATGCAATTTATCGGTACTTTGTGTCATAGCAAAGCGCCAATAACCGTGATATTCATCACAGCCAATCGGCTTTGTTTTAAAATAGTCTTTTGGGATATAAACGGCCGCGCCATTTTCAACAATAAAAGGTTGATGGTGATTTAACCCTTTTTGAATATCAGTCACTTCAGCAAAAGTTTTACTGGTGTTAAAAATGACATTAACACCACTGTCATTCAACTTTGCCAAAAAAGGTTTGATCACCTCACACTCGTAACTATCGTGATCAAGTAATGTTCCGTCTAAATCAGTAAAAATCAGTGGTTGAGCAATTTGATCCGCGAGAAGTTCCATTTTGGTAATATCACGCTCGGTATCGAGCAATAACAACGCATCCACGCTGTGCGCTAGAGTGGCTAAGTTTTCACGCGTAATTCGTTCAAAATGAGAGATAAAACGCTTTAAGCTGACTTCGTCAAACGTGCCCTGTCCTTGGCCTTTTTTAGCAATTAACTTTTGCTCTTGCTCCAAACGCCACGCGTAAACATCTTCAAATGAAGGGGCTTTTAACATAATGGTGTAATCGGCCATTGCGAATACATGTTGATATTCATTGGCTAAACAACTATTGACACAACGGCGCCAAATCCCATCGGCATCTTCTTGTTGTTCTAATTCATTAATTGGAGTTTGTAGCTGATAAGGCTGCTGGGGTGTACTGGCTACACACCAGCCTTCAAAAAACACGATATCAATCGGCTTTTGATTACGAGGCCACTGGTCTTTTGGTACTGGATCATCTGTTAGCTTATCAAATTGAGGTAATGGCACATCCACCTTGCCTGCCAACAAGGCTGACAAGGTTTGCTCCATTAATTGCGTATCATGGGTGCCTGGTACACCCCGACTTGCAAACAAAGGATGAACGTCTTTAGCAAGCTCAGTGCGTTCATCGCGGCTTAAATAAAAGTCATCGATTGATAATGACACGCTATTAAATTCGGTATTGCTATTAACCCAGGTCACTAAAAAATCAGCGAGGGTTGTTTTTCCTGAGCCCTGGCAGCCGTTGATAGCCACCAACATAGGTTGGCCGGTTATTTTTGCGCTTAAGATATCGTGCGCGAGGGGTATAAAAAACTGCTCACTTAAATATTGATACTTCAGCGGTAACTGATGCTTCGCTAAAAACGGGGTAATATCCACAACATTTGCCTCTTGCATAATCGCTCCTACCAGTATGACATAGAGATAAATGCAGTTAGTAGA
>VAOY01022046.1_pt1 | contig 40166 bp, 42 predicted proteins | sample 3393881 | NCBI WGS metagenome assembly VAOY01 (sample SAMN08290430, study PRJNA428436) | hydrothermal vent metagenome | isolation source: Deep-sea hydrothermal vent chimney | place: Indian Ocean: Southwest Indian Ridge
ATTGAACAACCGTCCAAGAAAAAGACTTGGGTTCAAAACACCTAATCAAGTATTTTTTGGAGAATCATACAATGTTGCACTTACTACTTGAATCCAAGTTATGATCTGAATGCAGTTGCAAAAAACTTATTAGAACTCACTGGCAAAGGATGGAATGAAAAAGTCGTTGGGTTTATATGCAAAGCAGGAAGGAAGGCCAGTTTTATGTCTGTAATGCCTTTTGCCAATAGCCTTATGTTAGATTATCGTTGTCATATTATTCCCCGATTTGTTTACGTCACCAGCGACGCATTTCATGGATCGGATCTAGTAGATAGTGAAATATTAAGTCGTATTGATGAATTAGTAAATACGATTATCGAATGGTCATCATGAATTTGTGAGCGGTGATTGGTAGCTGGTAGATTGGTAACTGGTTAGCAGTAACTGGTGATCGGTAACAAAATAAAGGAAACACCTCCTCAATCTTAACCTCAACCTTATCCTTTATAGGATTTAGGGTTATTGATTAGATTCCCCTAATGAATCGAATCATTGTCATTTTCGTTGCTTTGTATATTTCTGGCTGTGCACCGGTATCAGTTGTTATTGACCGCCATGAAAATCAACAGCAAAAAACGGTTGCCATGATGAAAATTAAAAAACAAGCTGGTGTAAAAGATTCTGTTGTAGTGGAATTATTAACCTACCATTCAAATGGACAATTAGCTTCAACAACGGATATGACAGGACGAGTTCGGCAGGGGAAATACATTGCATTTTCATCAGGAGGACAGATTATAATCGAAGGTCAGTATGAAAATGACAATATACATAAAAAATGGGTTTGGACAGGCGAAGATGGTATATCTGACTCAACGAAAACATACGACAAGGGGATATTGTCGGGAAAAGTCATTCATTATGCGTCTGACGGACAAATTATCATTACTGGTCAGTACAAAAAAAATCGTAAAAGTAAAAAATGGGTTTGGACCAGCTCCGATGGCAAACCGGATTCAGTGATTTCTTTTGACAAAGGAATGCTTTCCGGTAAAAAAATTATCTACTATGAGAATGGTGAGAAAAAATCAGTGGAAGAATACACTAATCATAAAAAGAACGGTACATCAATACAATATGAGATGTCTGGAAAAAAGACGATTGTAGCAGAATACATCAACGATATTCCTCATGGAAAATGGATATGGTTTCGAGAAAATGGAAAAAAGGAAAGGATGGTAACCTATTCAAACGGTATTAAAAATGGACCGATTTCTATTTGGAATGAAAAAGGTAAAAAAGCGTTAACTGGTGAATATTTTATTGATCAAAAGAATGGTGAATGGAAATGGTATAGGGAAGAAAAAGGATTGGATTCTCTGATTCAATATTCAAAAAACGAATACTCCGGAAAATATCAAATCTGGCATTTTAATGGTGAAAAAGCGATCCTCGGACAGTATATAAATAATATCAAAACGGGGGAATGGAATTGGTATTCATTGAAGGGTGAGTTGGATTCAGTCAAAATGTTTGAAAATGGGATTCTAAATGGTCCCGTGCAGATTTTTTATAGTTGGAATGAAAAAAATAGTAATATGTCTGATGCAAATATTAGTCCGAAGGAGGAGACAACTTTAAAAGTGAAAGAATTGATTTTCCAAACGAACGGCGATTTAAAAAGCAGTATGGTGTATCTGAACGGCGAATTGCATGGTGAAAAAAATGAGTATTATCCCGACGGTAGTTATAAATCATTATATACATTTTCAAATGGAGTCAAGAATGGTCCATTCACGGATTGGAATGAAACCGGGTTTAAAAAACAGAAGGGTACTTATAAAAATGATAAACTTGATGGAACTTATTTTCGCTGGTTCAACCATGGAGAATATTCAAGTATTACAACATATCAGGATGGGGTCATTCATGGCGTAATGCGTTATTATAGTCCTACCGGAACAATCACCTCTGAAAAATTTTATTATCTCGGTCAAGTCAAATGCCGATTCGATTATCATGATAACGGTTTCCTCAAACAAATTCAAATATTCGAATCTGACATTGTTGTCTTTCAGAAAAACTGGAATAAGCTTGGTTTGGATATTACGAATGATGAATTCAGGTTAGGTATTCGTGCAGCAAAAGAAATATATCCGTCGGGAAATCTCAAAACAGAACAAACCTACAAAAAGGATACCCTCCACGGATTATCACGGCATTTTGGGGAGGATCATGCATTAATTAGTTTATCTCTTTATTATGAGGGACAATACGTTTTTAATCGAATGATAGATAATGAAGGAGAAAGGACAGATATAATTTTTCCTGATGGAATGTTGAGAACCGTTATTCACATAGAAGAGGATGAGAATTAAAATTATAAGTTGTAATTTTCCCGCCTTATGAAAGAACAATTACAAGAAATTTACACAATTTGGGGTCCACCGGCGATCACATTAGTCATTGGTATTTTTGCCGGTTTGATATTTAAATATTTCTTCCATAGCCGGTTTAAAAAAATCGCTGAAAAAACGTCTTGGCAAGGAGATGATGTCGTATTTATAGCTGTTGAAAAACACGTTATGTATTGGTTTTTCCTTGGAGCTATTTACCTTGCGGCAGGTAGTTTAGACGTAATTAAACCATTTAACAACTATGTCGCCAAACTAGCATTGTCTCTCCTTATTTTATCAATAACACTGTCTTTTTCTTCCATGGTTGTTGGCTTGCTAAATGCTTGGTCAGTAAAGCAGGGAAAAAGTTTTCCTTCTACAACCATTTTTACAAACCTGGCTCGGGGGACGATTATCACTATTGGTATTATGATTATTTTACAGTCTTTTGGGCTATCCATCACCCCTATGTTGACAGCATTGGGCGTAGGTGGTCTTGCGATTTCTCTGGCGTTGAAGGATACATTATCTGATTTTTTTGCCGGACTCCACATTCTTCTTTCACAAAAGGTTCGTATTGGTGATTTTGTTGAATTGGATTCAGGTCAGATGGGTTATGTTACCAATATTACCTGGCGCAATACATCCATGAAGGAGCGGACAAATAATTTAATCACCATACCCAATTCAAAATTATCCAATGCAATTACTAAGAACTATGATGTCTTAGATACCAGCTATTCCGTCAAAATTACCGCAGGAGTGGCCTATGACAGTGATTTAGAAAAAGTAGAACGAGTGACGTTGGACGTCGCCAGAAATGTTATCGATGATCTGGATACAGCAAAAAAAGATTATGAACCAGTAGTCCGTTTCCAGGAATTTGCGGATTCCAGCATCAATTTCACTGTTTATATGCGTGCTGTTAAATATGGCGATCACCATTCTATCAAACATGAATTTATCAAACGTCTTCACAAACGGTTTGATGAAGAAGGAATCGAAATTCCATTTCCCATCCGCACACTTGTTCATAAAAATAGAGAAGAATGAAATCGATTATAGTGACCGGAGCCCTGTTGGCAGGACTCGCAGTCATGTTGGGCGCTTTTGGAGCCCACGCACTTAAAGCAAAGGTTTCCCCGGAAGATTTAACCATCTTTGAAACCGCTGTCAAATATCACATGTATCACGCCTTGGGTTTGATTTTAATTGGTTTTCTTGGGTTTCATTATCCTTCAAAAGCGATTCAATTACCTGCTTGGATGATGATGGTCGGAATTTTAATATTTTCAGGAAGTTTATATGTATTGGTTTTGAGTGGAATCCGTTGGTTGGGGGCCATTACTCCCATTGGAGGAATATCCTTGATTGCCGGTTGGCTGCTACTGGCATTCAATCTCTACCGCTCTGGTTAATTAAAAGAGGACTTTGCAAAACCTTTTGCAAAAATTAAAAAGTCTAAAATCCGTCTGCTTTTCGTTAGAAAACTTGTCCATAGCACCGCTATTGACTACGTTTCCCGCCTTGACCAGACAAATTTTACATCTTTTTCCTTCACACATAAGGTTTTGCAAAGTCCTCTAACAATCATGAGGGCTGATCAACCTCAAAAACGCCACATGTCCATGTGGACAGCATCGTCATTTGTTGTAGCATCTATGATCGGTACAGGTGTATTTACCAGTCTTGGTTTTCAGTTAAATGAAATACAATCTGTATTTCCGCTTCTTATGCTTTGGGTTCTCGGTGGAGTGATTGCCTTTTGCGGCGCTTTGGCTTATAGTGAACTGGGCGCTGCTTTACCCCGCTCCGGAGGAGAATATCATTTATTAAGTCGCATTATTCATCCAGCCGTTGGTTTTGCCGGAGGATTCGTATCTGCCACCGTTGGGTTTTCAGCGCCGGCTGTACTGGCGGCTATTGCTCTTGGGAATTATATTTCAGCAGTTTTTCCCATAATGCAGCCATCATGGACTGCTTTTTTTATCATTATCTTAATCCATGGACTGCATTCAAACAGCTTGAAGTGGGGAACATTCTTTCAGGATTGGTCTACAGCTATAAAAGTTGGATTATTAATCCTTTTTATCATTGCCGGTTTCTTGGTCAAGAATCCTGAATCCATTTCAATTATGCCCAAAACCGGAGATTGGAAAGCCCTACTAGGCTCGGGATTTGCCGTGAGCCTAGTGTGGGTATCTTATGCATATACCGGATGGAATTCAACCATTTATATCGCCGGTGAAGTCAAAAATCCTCTGCGGGAAATTCCAAGATCATTATTAATAAGTACCGGTTTTGTTACACTATTGTATGTTTTGTTGAATTTCATTTTTCTGCATACGGCACCCATGGACGCTTTGGCGGGAAAAGTTGAAGTCGGTTACATTTCCGGTGTGTTTGTATTTGGCCACATGGGTGCGAAGATCATGGCCATCGGAATTTCCATATTACTTTTGTCTACAGTCAGTAGCTTGATTTATATCGGCCCACGGATCATGCAAACAATGGGTGAAGATCACAGTTATATAAAGATTTTAGCCCGACAGAACAGTAATGGAATTCCGATTTATGCATTTGTGCTGCAGTTGGTCATTTCCATGATATTTCTTTTAACTTCGTCCTTTGAACAGGTACTGATGTATTCTAGCATAGCTCTGATTTTAACTACAACCATTACAGTCTTTTCACTATTCGTCTTGCGCCGCCGTGAACCGGATTTGCCAAGGCCATACAAAGCGTGGGGGTATCCATGGACACCCATTCTTTTCCTGATCGTAAACATTTGGATTCTATATTACACATTTCAGGAGAAGCCAATAGAATCATTAATCGGAGTACTAATCTTTCTGTTCAGTTTTGGTTTATTCTATTTTGGCAGAGCATTCGAAAAGCAAAATGAAAAACAGATTAATTAATAGTTTAACTAATTGTTCGGAATGTTGTATCGAATTAATGACTCTTGTATATTTCATTAAGAATTCAACCCACCAATCATTAATAATCCAACCACTTAATATTTTATGCATTTAAAGATTAAACCATTTAATTCGGATATTCACGATCGATACGAACATCACGGCCATTTTCACGATGGTGATGCCGGAATTGACTTATTTGTCATCGATAAGCAAACAATCAAAGCAGGGGAGACCGCATTCATCCATTTGCAGATCGCTTGTGAAAACTCCGAGAATAAACCTTATTTGCTGATGCCGCGTTCCAGTATTGCTAAAACACCCCTGCGGTTAAGTAATTCCATAGGCCTTATTGATGGTGGCTATCGTGGAGAAATTATTGCATCTGTAGATAATATCAAAAATGAAGATTTTACTGTTGACTTTGGTCAACGTCTATTTCAGATTGTTGCAATGGATGGTTCACCCATCCACATTGAGATTGTGGATGAATTAACCGAAACCTCACGGGGGACTGGAGGCTTCGGGAGTACAGGAAGGTGATTTAGCACTCTAACATATTGAGTGCTAATTTTACTTGTATTTCGTTTTTTATAACATCTAAATTCCGTGCTGCCAATAGGCATTTTACTGAAAGATAAATCAAGAAATAACAACAAATAATAGGAGTTTAAAGATGGCTTTAAACATCAAACCACTGGCTGATCGTGTTGTAGTAGAAGCTGCTGCTGCTGAGGAAAAATCCTCAGGCGGTATTATTTTACCGGATACGGCACAAGAAAAGCCGCAACAAGGAACAGTCGTAGCTGTCGGTCCTGGCAAAGCCAGCGATGCAGGCACAATCATCGAAATGACTGTTAAATCAGGTGACAAAGTTCTGTATGGTAAATATTCCGGTACAGAAGTCAACCATGAAGGAAAAGAATATTTAATCATGCGCGAGAGTGATATTCTCGCTATCCTGTAAGGAGGAATTAACTAATGGCGAAAAACATTACATATAGTTTAGAGGCACGTAATGCCCTTAAGTCCGGTGTAGACAAATTAGCAGAAGCTGTTAAAGTAACACTGGGTCCGAAAGGTCGTAACGTCGTTATTGAAAAGAAATTTGGTGCACCAACCATTACCAAAGATGGTGTGACTGTTGCCAAAGAAATTGAACTGGAAGATAAATTGGAAAATGTCGGCGCACAAATGCTCCGCGAAGTTGCTTCAAAGACATCTGACGTTGCTGGCGATGGTACAACCACTGCTACCGTTCTGGCCCAGGCACTCATTGCTGAAGGACTCAAGAACGTAACTGCCGGTGCCAATCCAATGTCCATCAAACGCGGTATTGACGCAGGTCGAGATGTTGTCATAGAAGCTTTAAAAGCTCAAAGCAAAGATCTGCCTGACACAACGCAAATTGCAAATGTCGCCTCCATTTCTGCGAATGATGATCAAGAGATCGGTGAAAAAATTGCAGAAGCAATGGAAAAAGTTGGAAAAGATGGTGTCATCACCGTAGAAGACAGCAAGACAGCGGAAACCTTCCTGGAATTTGTTGAAGGTATGCAGTTTGACCGTGGATATTTGTCACCCTATTTTGTGACCAGTTCCGATACTATGGAAGCCGAGTTGGAAGAGCCTTACTTACTCATTTATGATAAAAAGCTCAGCAATATGAAAGATCTGCTTCCGTTGCTGGAAAAAGTAGTGCAAACCGGTAAACCAATTTTGCTCATTGCTGAAGATGTAGAAGGCGAAGCACTGGCAACCCTTGTGGTGAACAAACTGCGTGGCACATTTAAAGTGCTGGCTGTGAAAGCGCCTGGATTTGGTGATCGCCGTAAAGCCATGCTGGAAGATCTTGCTGTGTTGACCGGAGGAACTGTGATTTCCGAAGATGCCGGTTACAAATTGGAAAACGCAACGCTGGAATATTTAGGTACAGCAAAACGCGTTGTGTCCGATAAAGATGATACAACTATCATTGACGGTGGCGGTACAAAAGACGCAATCACTGGCCGTATCAATGAAATCAAAGTGCAGATTGACAAAACAACATCCGATTACGATCGTGAAAAACTGCAGGAAAGACTCGCAAAGCTTTCCGGTGGTGTCGCAGTGATCAACGTTGGGGCTGCCACGGAAGTGGAAATGAAAGAAAAGAAAGCCCGTGTTGAAGATGCATTGCACGCCACACGCGCTGCTGTGGAAGAAGGAATTATTCCCGGTGGTGGTGTTGCATTACTCAGAGCACAGAATGCATTGGATAAAATGAAGATTAGTGATGAACAGCAAGTTGGTGTAGATATTTTACGCCGTGCTTTAGAAGAACCGATCCGCCAGATTTGCAGAAATGCAGGAATGGAAGCATCCATTGTAGTGCAAAAAGTACGTGAAGGTAAAGATGCATACGGTTTAGATGCCCGCACTGAAGAATATGTAGATATGTTCGAAGCAGGTATCATTGATCCGACAAAAGTCGCTCGTGTAGCTGTAGAGAATGCATGTTCAATTGCTGGAATGATATTAATCACAGAAGCTGCGGTGACTGAAATTCCTGAAAAAGACATGCCAATGCCACCTATGGGTGACCCCGGAATGGGCGGAATGGGCGGAATGATGTAATTCCAATCATTAAACTAAAAAAAGCCCCGAAAATTTCGGGGCTTTTTTTTTCTACTCGTTGACTGAAGAACATCACAAGAGGTAACTTTATTTTTCCCATGGACATCATTCGTTTACATAATATGCAGTTTTACGGCTATCACGGTGTTAGCGAATCTGAAAAACATCTTGGTGGAAAATTTGAAGTGGATGTAGAAATGATGGCAGATTTGATGGAAGCGTGTGAAAATGATGATCTGAACGCCTCTATTGATTACGAAGCTGTGTATAAAACAGTTAACAGTTGTGTAAAAAATGATAGTTATTATTTAATTGAAGCGTTAGCAAACTCCATCGCCAAAGAATTATTGAATGAATTTTCCATTAGCGAAATCATGGTTAGAGTGAGAAAACCACATGCACCTATCAACGGTGTGTTGGATACTGTAGAAATAGAACTTTCCCGGACAAAAGAAGATTATGCTTGAAACAGGTTTTCTTTCTTTTGGATCCAATTTAGGAGACAAGGAAGCAAATATTGCCAGCGCTATTACGGCTTTATCTACATTTCATGAAATAAAAGATCTTCAGAGTGCATCTTTTTATAATTCTCCTCCATTGTACGCTAAGGATCAACCGGAATTTTTAAATACGGTGGTTAAATATTCCACCACATATTCCGCGTTTGATCTCTTTGATGCTTGCCAAAATGTGGAAAAAATATTAGGCCGTCCTGAAAAGCGGGAAAAAAATGCACCACGAAGCATCGATATTGATATTTTGACTTATGGAACATCCTTTATTGAAACAGAAGTATTAACTATTCCTCATCCGGATTTGGCGAATCGAAAATTTGTATTGGTTCCATGGGCGGAACTTGCACCGATAGAAATCGTTCCGATTTACAATATGACAGTTCAAAATCTGCTGACCATTTGTAATGACCCCTCGATAGTGACGAAACATGTTATGGAAAAGAACGCATGAGAAATTTGTATTATGTCGCTATTGAAGGACCCATTGGAGTTGGGAAAACCAGTCTGGCGAAATTACTTGCAGAACGATTAGGTGCTCGCCTGATTTTAGAGGGATTTGACGAAAATCCCTTTCTATCGGAATTCTATGAAGAGCCGGAACGATACGCGTTTCAAACCCAGCTTTATTTTCTTCTTCAACGATATCAGCAGCAGCAGGAACTACGGCAGGTGGATATGTTTCATAATCTGCTTATTGCCGATTACATGTTTGTTAAAGATCGTTTATTTGCATCATTGAATTTGGATGAAAAGGAAATGACGCTATATGAAACAGTCGCAAACCTATTAGAACGTAACGTTATTAACCCGGATTTGGTTATTTATCTACAAGCGAATACAGATACCCTGATGCGGAACATCTCCCGTCGGGGAAGGGATATGGAAAAGAATATTTCTGAGGAATACATAGATGCCCTTAATCAATTATATACAGAATACTTTTTCCGTTACCAGGATACTCCGTTGGTTATCATTAATACGAACAACATTGATTTTGTAAACGACCCAACAGACCTTGATGAAGTGATTAATTACATTCGTCAACCGGTAACAGGTACCAAATTTTTTAACCCCGTAGCTAAATAAATTCATGTTTAAAGCGTTTTTAATTTTTGTACTGTTTTATGCCGGGTATAGACTATATAGAAATGTAAAAATGATCGAAAAGTCACCGAAGAAAAAGGAAAAAACTGATTATAAAAATATGGAAATTAGAGATGCGGAGTTTGAAGATATAGATGATGAAAAAAATTGAGAACTATTTATTTTCTGATTGTAGCAAATTCCGTCATTATGGTCTATTGGCATTTCGGATTGGGATTGCATATTTGATGATTACGAATCACGGCTGGAGTAAACTAATGGACGGGCCGGAGCGTTGGGCCAAAATAGGCGAATTTGGCATGCCACATTTGGGAATTACTTTTTTCTTCACATTTTTTGGTTTTATGGCTGCAATGTCAGAATCTATTGCTGCACTTTGCATTGGACTTGGGTTATTCTTTCGTCCTGCAGCATTCTTATTAATGACCACAATGCTTGTGGGCGCCAATATGCACATAATGACTGGGAAAGGAAATCCGGAATTAGCCTTGGTTTATACACTATGCAGCGCCGTATTGTTGTTGATTGGTCCCGGTGATTTTAGCCTCGATAAAAAACTATTTAAATCAAAAGAATGAAAGCAGCCAGAATTCATTCACACGGGGATCTTGATGTTTTACAAATCGATGACATTCCTATTCCCGAACCTCAAACTGGACAGGTTTGTGTTAAACTGAAAGCCTCTGCGATGAACCATCTTGATCTTTGGGTGCGAAACGGAATCAGGGGAATAGAACTCCCGATGATTTTAGGAAGCGATGGTGCCGGTGTCATACATAAAGCAGGGGATGGTGTAAAACAATTCAGCGAAGGGGATGAAGTTATTATCCAGCCGCTTGTATACTGTGGGAAATGCAGGCAATGCATGGCCGGGAAAGAAAATTACTGTGATCAAATGGGGATATTGGGAGAATCCACGAACGGAACGAATTGTGAATACATTGTACTGGATGAGCGGTTTGTTGAGCCGAAACCGGTCGATTTGTCGTTTGAAGCAGCAGCTGCATTTCCACTGGCTGGACAGACGGCGTATCAGATGCTGGTGAAACGAGCCAGGATACAGCCAGGAGAAAATGTATTAGTTTGGGGAGCAAACTCAGGCGTAGGGCACATGGCGGTTCAAATTGCAAAAGCCATTGGTTGTAATGTGATTGCCACAGCAGGTTCGAACGAAAAATGCCAATTTGCAAAGGGATTGGGTGCGGATCTGGTTTTGGATCATTATCATGATGATGTGGCGAGTAAAATTAAAGATTTCTGTAGAAGAGTGGATGTTGTATTTGAGCATGTCGGTCCAAAAACTTGGAGCACCAGTATGTCCGTGTTAAATAAGGGCGGCCGTGTAGTAACCTGTGGCGCCACAACCGGTGCAGCTGTTTCCATCGATTTACGCCATTTATTTTCTAAACAACAGACGATTCTGGGTTCGACCATGGGCGAGGTTGATTCGTTGACGCAAATCATGAAAATGATTGAAAAGGGACAGGTAATACCCAAAGTGGATAAAATATTTTCCTTGGAAGATATACGTTCAGCACATAAATATCTGGAAAAGAGTAATCAATTCGGGAAGGTCGTATTAACCATATGAAGCTATTAATCAACATACTGGTCTTTATCTCCATAATGAATGCAACAGAGGGATATAAGGGCTTTGGTCTACAGGTGGGAGAACAAGGAGCCGGAATATTTTATCATCAATCATGGCGCTCCAGTGATGCAATACAATGGCTTTTCCATGGAAGTATATTTGATGTAAAAGGCGATGACCAGATGATGGTCTATGATTATTACACTGGGCAGTATCGATCCGTGGGAGATAAATACGTTTTTATTTTACCCATGTTTGGTGGCGCAAAATACTTTCCTTTCTACGACTCTATCGCTAACAATTTTGCTCCATTTGTAACTGCCCAACTGGGACCTGTTTTGACTCTTGATGGTGCTGAAAGCGATAAATTCATAACACGCTGGGGGAAATCAAAAGGATTATGGACTATAGGTGGTTATGCCGGGGTAGGAGTTGATTTTTTAATGTCGAATGGTATGTTAGTTTCTGTGGGTGCGGGAATGGATATTTACCCAATGAATGGTGAAGTGGATGGTGAATCAAACTACAACGGTGCAATCATTCATTTTGCGTTCAATTGGCTGCGTTGATGGCCGACGAACATTTCTTTTATATTTCGCCAGAAAACATTTCCCAAAATTCTTTTTCGCTAGATAATGTCGAATCTCATCATGCGATACACGTATTGCGGATGACTATAGGGGAAAAAATCTGGTTATTGGACGGGCATGGAATTGCATATACAGGAAAGATTGAACATAAAGATCCGCGTGTATCTGGAACGATAGATGAAATAATTCCGAATTATGCTGAACCGAATGTTGAGATGCATTTGGCTGTAGGTTTATTAAAAAAAGACCGGTTTGAGTTGTTGCTGGAAAAAGCAGTGGAATGTGGAGCAGCATCCATTACGCCGTTATTATTAGATAAATGTGTAAAAAAATCATTGAACATGGAACGTTCCAGGAAAATTGTAACTTCTGCTGCCAAGCAATGTGGACGGAGCCGATTCCCAACTTTGCATAAACCAATTGGCTTGGACGAATGGATAATTGCTAACCATGACTCTACAGTGTGTTTAAGCATTGGAAGTGAAGAAAAGTTAACTGATTGGAATCAAATTCATACACCCAATAAAATCCATATTATCATTGGACCGGAAGGGGACTTTTCGGATAATGAAAATAGATTGATGAAAGAAAATAAAATTCCATTTTTATCCATGGGTTTGCGGAGGCTCAGAGCAGAAACAGCCGCCTTGACGGCATTAAACATTATTGAACATGGGAGGCATTAGTTGGTTACTGGTAGATTAGTAGATGGTGAGCAGGGAAAGAAAGAAGATGGGAGATGTGAAATGGAAGAATAACAAAAACATACTTTACGGAAGCTATGGATTTATCTAAAAGTTCTTTTTAAAATTAGTGTCCCGATGAATCGGGAAGAACTTCCGTAAAAATAATTAATTTGGAAAAATAACATGAATAATTGCCTATTTTGCAAAATTATAGCCGGAGAAATACCGTCGGACAAAGTTTTTGAAAATGAAAATCTATTTGTCTTTCGGGACATAGATCCAAAGGCGCCGACGCATATTTTAATTATTCCCAAAGAACATATTGCAACGACAAATGACCTGGATGAATCTCACAAAAACATTATTGGAGAAATAATGCTCACTGCAAAGCAGCTGGCAGAAGAGGAAGGAATTGCAGAATCAGGTTATAGAACAGTGTTTAACTGCAATAAGGACGGTGGACAGGCTGTGTACCATATTCACCTCCATTTACTGGGTGGAAGGCAGATGGGGTGGCCTCCGGGTTGATTATTTGGTGACTGGTTGAGGGGTAGCTGGTTGAGCGGTTTATTGTAAACTCAATACATAAATCTTATAAACATATAATCTGATTGAACGAGGTCTCCAGACCTCGTGAGTTTTCATAAACATTCAAAGAGTAAGGCGAGAAGTTGAATGCCCGGCTGTAGGTGTAGGTACGTAGGCGGGGTAACTGGTGGCTGGTCCCGACACTTCGTGTGCGGGATATCCACTTCGATGATTAGTAACTGGCGGATGGTTATTGGTGTAAAACTAAAAAAGTAGTCGATCTACCTATTCACAAGTGAGTTAAAATAGACAGGAACCTTTGTTTCAAAAGTCATCTTTTCTTTTGAATGGGGATGTAATATGGTTATGGAAGCCGCATGAAGTGTAAGTCTCTTAATACCTTTTTCCTTTTTCCCATAGATTTTATCTCCAACTATAGGACAACCTTTTTCCGAAAAATGGACTCGGATCTGATTTTTCCTACCCGTAATTAAATCTATTTCAAGTAGACTATACTTTCTTGATTCTCTAATAACTTTATACCCAGTCTTCGCAAGTTTACCTTTTTTAGAATCATCAACAGAATACATTTTATGAACACGGTTTTCTGTAAGATATGAGGTAATGACGCCTTCCTTCTTAGGTAATGTTCCGTGTACGACAGCATAGTATATTTTTTTAAATTTTTGCCAATTTTCCTGGAGATAACGCTTGGCATTTTCATTTTTAGCAAAAACGATAACTCCTGAAGCATCTCTATCCAGACGATGTACAATAAATATCCGGTTTCTTGATTTCTGATTCCCTTTTCGCACGTACTTGGTTAATAGATAATATGCTGTATTTTCTCGGACTTTCTTATTACTCACTGTTAAAAGACCGCTTCTTTTATCCACAACCAAAATATCGTGATCTTCATATAGAATAGAAAGTCCCCTAGGCTGATATTTCTTTGGGGGAGTTTTAAAGTTTTTCTGACTTTCTTGCATAATGATTACTTTTGTTTCAACCGGAACGCGTTTGCGTTTTGATGCAGCGAATTGTTATGCCCAACTCTCAAGATATTCTATTTGATACTTAGTATCTTAATCTGGTGATTATTTAAATCAGCGATCCATAGATTCCCTTCATGCACGAGTAAGGCAGCCGGTTTATTCAACTCTTCCAAGTTGGTGCCCATTTCTCCTGTACCCGCGATTGTTTTAAAGCGACCACTTTTATCTATTTTCAAAATTCTATGCGTTCCCATGTCTGCAATATATATGTTTTTATTTTCGTCTATTGCAATACCGTGCGGTGTATTTAGAGTGTCCTGCAAAGCGAATGTTGTTACTTCTTTCCCAACGACAATTTTACGTACTAAATGTGCTCCTGCGTCTGCAAGAAAAATATCAGAACCATCCAATACTAAATCCATTGCGTATTTAAACGACGCTTGTTCCGGCTTCCCATCGAGCGATCCTGCTTCACCGCTACCGGCTATTGTGGTTACAATACCGTCTTTGATTAATCTTACCCGGGCATTGCCTATATCAGCCACTATAACCTCACTGTTTTCACCAAGAATGAGTGCATGAGGAGACATAAACATGGCAGAGTCAGCTTTTCCGTCTTTGAAGCCCGGCGATCCTGGTATGCCCGCTAAAGTGGAAACTTGGTGTTCTCCATCATCACTAAGACTTATCACTCTTATGACATGATTACCGGCCTCAGAAACATAAACCTTTTTATTCTTCATATCGTAAGCAACACCATGTGGCGATTTAAATTTTGCCTGGCTTGCGGACCCATCCTCATATCCTTCTTTATCCGGTCCACCAGCAATCGTTGTTACTTCACCATCCAACGTTGCAATTCTAATTGCATGATTGTTAATATCAGCAAAAATAACTGAATTTTTCGTATAAGGAGTTAAGCGGATTGGCTTATTTAAATCTGCAGGGTTACCATCTTGAAAACCTGCCCGGCCGCTGCCTGCAACGAGTCTCATAGTTTGACTACTACAAGGATTAAGTGCAATAAATAAAACTGTAATTAATATAAGTGATTTTGTCATTTTATACCTCAACATTTTGTCTGTGGTGTATGATGAGTAAATAAATATCCGTTTCAGTTAAACAATTATCATTCCCCAAAATAAAAAGGCTATGAATGATATTAAAGCCGCTGTCAGCGCATAAGGAAGTTGTGTTGTCACATGATCAATATGATCGGAACCAGCTCCGAAAGATGATAAACAGGTTGTGTCTGATACCGGTGAACAGTGGTCACCAAACAATCCTCCGCCGACCAAAGCACCCAGAGTTAATAAAACAAACGAAGACACTTCTCCATTAGAGAGATTAAAAGCAATCGGCATCGCAAATGGAATGACAATTGCATAACTTCCCCAGGAAGTTCCGGTAAAAAACGAAATTAATCCTGCAGTCAAAAATGTTAGCATCGGAAGCATCCACGAAGTCATCCAAACTTCTGTGATTGAAACGATATAATCTTGAGCACCTAACGTCTTCGAAATTGTATTAATACAATAAGCCATAGCCAGGATGAGGATAGCAGGAAACACCCCTTTGATTCCCATTACGGCTACTTCCATCGCGTCTTTTACACTCAGAAAATATTTTCCGACCGATAAAGCAATAGCCAAATAAATTACGGCAGCAATAAAAGCTTCAAGGATTTTAGTTGAATGAAGAACCAGAAATGATCCTAAGGCAATAGAAATGATAATAAAGACCGGAATAATCAAATAGATTATGAGATTTGTTTTTTTGCCTTCAATTGGTTTTATTAAATCCAATTCTTTGCCGGTCAACGGAACAGCGCCATCGCGCAGCACTTTCCCATATTTCTGTGCCCGATGCTCTGCTTTTCGCATTGGACCAAAGTTCGGGATAATCTGATAAGCAATTAGGCCAGCAAGAATAACAGCCAACCAACCATAAAAATTATATGGGATTGATTGAATAAAAACGGATATACCGTCCTCAGCCGTCTTGATCGGACCATAACCTATCAGGATACTGGCAATAAATACAGCCCATCCGCTTAAGGGAACCAAAGTACAGACAGGTCCGCTTCCCGAATCGAGTACATAGGCAAGCATTTCTCGCGATACTTTGTGTTTGTCCGTAAGCGGTTTCACAATCGGACCGCTGAATAATGGACTGAAATAATCACTAAAGAAAACGAAGATTCCCATTAACCAGCCAAAACCGGAGGCTGCCCGTCGTGTTTTAATTCTTTTTGATGCCCATTCAGTGAAGGCAGAAATAACTCCCGCACGCAAGTAAAAGGCAATCATAATACCCACAGATACTTCTATCATCATCACCCAAATGAAATCTTTGTTACCCAGGGCATTTTGAAAGAGAATGGCCAAGCCGCTGGCGGGATCAAGACCGGTGAGTATCACACCTAGTGTGCAACCGATTAAAAGAGAAAAAACAGCATCCTTTGTTACGAAGGCTAATACCAATGCGAGAATAATTGGTAATAATGAAAATATACCTATATCAGCTTCCAAAATTGAACCTTATTTACAATTCACTCAAATTTATCAGATACATGGATGTTACGCTTTTTCAGCTCATCCACGAATAATTCATAGGGTATATCCCGCACCGGCGATATTAAACCCCGTTTGCTAATTTTACCTGTTCCGATTAGGAGTGCGCCAATACTCGCCGTATAACCCACAGTACGGTTCATAGCAGTTAATCCAGTTTCCAGATCACGATAATCAATCACCTGACAAACCCTGCGTTTTTCCTTGCCATCTTTCTTTCCTTCGACTTCAACGCGTATAATCGCAATATCCCGCTCTTTATCTGCTAATCGGATATGAGGTTCGATAACCGCAGCAAGAAATTTCTTGCGATCTACAAATGACCCATTAATTTCTACCGGTTCATCATCAAGCAAATGCAAATCAACGAGTGCTTTCCAAAATGCACAATGTCCCGGCCAGCGTAAAGCATAACGGCCCATGAGTTTCATATCTTTTTCATCAATTCCAAGAAGAGAAAGGTATTGTGAAGCATCACCATTAGGATACGCTTCCAATTTGCCCAATCCTTTTATTTCCATTTCATGGATATTCTCAGGATTGAATATTTCAGTATCTTTAATCTCATTTAATAGCCCGGATTCTATCAAGTATGCTGTACGGTGATAGGCTCTCAATACGCCTTCGAACGTCCAGGTGACCTTGTATTTTAAAGGATTGTCGATGGCTTCCGGTTCAGGTATCCCGCCACCATAACTTTTTATTACCGATACTTCATCAAAGTGCCGCAACGCTCCGCCCAACAGTACCAGATCAATACCGGGATCCATACCGAATTCCGGTAGAATCGTAATATTTTTATTCCGCGCCTCATCGGATAGAGCGCGTATCGTTGGTGATGTATAAAACGTGTTTACAAGATGACAATTATATTTCACTGCAGTTACGGCCACATCATCCATAAAAGGAACCGGTAGCAGATCGATAACTACGTCCGGTTTATCTATGAACAATTCTTCGAGATTTTCTTTATTAGACGCGTCTAAAACCTTACAACTTACTTTATCACCATAACCACAATCTGATACATAGGCTTCAAGTAATTCAATATCCCGGTCAGCGACAATTATCTGAGAGACATGGGAACTATTAACCAAATCCTGCAGAGCAGCTTTACCCTGCATACCTGCACCTAATAGTAGAATTTTCATAGAATATATTTTCTTAAAAGATTATTTTGATTAAAATTAACTGATTCTATATCATAGTCAGTCTTATTATTACGCTAAATACGGAAGTCAGCTACCGCTTTTGTAAGCGGCTGCAATCACGTGTTATGTGAGTGATGTTTGTTCGTAATTGTTTCTGCACTTTGTTGAACACCTTGCAGCGTGCACTGACAGTTTTATCCGTACCAAATCGTATTTGATAAACGAATTAAACCTTACTCTTTAGGGCTTTCTTCTCTTTTTTCTCTTTGCGCTTCTCTTTCAATGTTTTTCCTGCTTTTTTCTTACCTGTTTTTTGAGTATCTCTTCCTTTAGCCATAAATCTTCCCTTTATTGTAGTGAGTTAATTTAGTTCGCTAAATATCCTTATTCATTGTATTTCTAATATACTAGGATTGTAAGTAATCATCAGACAGAATCGCAAGAATCACATAACGGCTAATCCTGCAGTATTTGCCCCCATCAATACGTTCTTTGAGGAAAATTAAATTTTCAATCCTTTCGCATGTTGTCCCAATGCAGTAGCGACTCTAATTATCTTATAAAAATTAGTTTTATTTTGCCGGTTGAAGTACAGTAATATTTTGTCCGGCATATTTTTCATACAAGTCACTGTACCGCGCTTTCCAACCGTCGACGCCGAATCCACCAGCTTTTCCAAATTTCAATATAATGTCGTAGCCCAGTAGTTTTAGAGCTTTCAGATAGAAAGCCTTGCTGGCATCATAATCTGTAACAGTTATAATAATATGATCAATCATTTATTCTCCTTTTTATGGGTTATTTGAACCAGTGTAAAGTAATTGCTCTACTGTGTAGTGGATGTTTGGTGTTTTCCTACTTTCTCTATTATAATTCCCAGCGCTGAACCTAATACAATAGTCATTATTCCAATGGGCAATAAACTAACCGGTTCCTTCCAACCAATTAAAATCGCGCTCGGTAACAAGACAAGAAATGCTATCAATAGCCCCTTTAGAAACGCTGGTAATTTCAAATTCGAAACAGAGATGAAGAATCCCACTATAATCCACATTGAAAATGCAGATATATTTGCATCCCAGGGCAATTTCTGAAGAATCATAGGTATTACGTCAATAACTCCAGCTATGGCCCCAAAAAATATACCAGTTATTATTTTTCTCCTATGGTTTTCCATTGTAATCCACTTTTGGCAAGTCATGCCTAAGAGCTTGTCATGTATATAGTTAATCTTTGATCTTAATTCCGAGCACAGCTAAAGCGTGGTGAGAGATGAAACCACAATTATTACAAATTAATTGAACCATTGGTATGAACGGACCTCCTAAAACGGTAGAACCAGCTAATGATACAGAATTGGCCGAAACTATTTCCTCACCGATAGTCCATTGATTTTGCTGACAGAAAGGACACACTACTTTAGATTTAGAATTAAGACTTGTGATAATTGTATCTTTCTGATTTGTTGTAAGTGACATTGTCACCCTCCTATCGTTTTTTCGATAAACAAGGATATTTCATTTATCATCTGGTTAGTGTCTATAGTTATAGGATCAACTGATATATGCTCAATCGTGTCCTCATCAATATCAATCCTATCCTTATTCTTAATAATACAGAATAGTATTATCGTGGCTTTTGGATTATTATCAATTACAGTTATGCCGATATTTGAATTGGACGTAGGTAATTCAATTAAAAATTCTTTTAGTATAAGATCTCTTTTCCACCCAAATAATACTATTGGATCAATGCCATAATGAGATTTTACACCAACACCTTCGAGGATTTCTCGAATATTTACGTCCTTTTTTATTCGTACTCTTTCTTCTCGATCATGCTGCTCAAGTAATTCGTTGCAATAATTAATAGCAGGATGATTGTTCACCAATGATTCAATTTCCTCAATCAGTAGTTGAAAATCAGTCTTTGTCGCCATAGTGGGTTCTTGAATACCATCAGATAATTTTGAGACTTGTTTTCCTATTTGATTAGCTAGCTTATCATCTACTTCAATATCTGGTCTTATGCTACTAAATACAATTTCAAGTTCACTCGGAAACCTTTCCCAGTAGTCATTTATTACTTTTAAATCATCGTCCAATAATCTGTTGATTATCTTTGTAAGTTTTAATATTAAGAATTCATCGTACTCATCTGAAATAATCTTCTTTAAGGGATTGTCGGTAACGTTAATTCGTTCGAATCCAAATAGCTGTTCACCAAGAAGAATCTCATAAAAGATTTTTCCAAATGAATAAGCATCAAATGCTATATGAAGATCCTTATTAACTGATTTCGTGTCGAAAGCAAGTTTGTGTAAATAATGAGTGGAGCCGATAGGTTCACCATCCAGGGAAAGTCGTTCTTCTCTTTTTAGGTTGTGACTAAGTCCTAAATCACAAATAATTGGCTTGTCCTCATTATCAATTAAAATGTTTTCAGGTTTTAAATCTCGATGAGCGTAATGACTATCATTTATTTCATGAATCCTTTGACATAGCAGTATACTAAAGGATATTTTATCACTCATATCAGATAGTTGGGTATTGATGGCTTTTTTTAAATTACCCTTCGTAAAATAATTTGTAACGAAATATGGATGCCCCTTTAAATCAATACCATTTTCCAATATTTCAGGTACACTCAGACCAAGGACCCACATGTTTTTTCCATTAAGTATTTCTTCGTTGATACGTTTAATTCGTTTCGGATTTTTAAATCGTTTTAATGCAAAATAATTGCCATCTTTATCAGAAACTTTATAGACCCAGGCTTGACCGCCTTCGCCTATATCCTCTATAATTTTCCAATCATTATACATTTCATTACTCCTTAACTGCACATAACGCAGCGGTCTCGCTTAGCATCGTCAATATGCGGAAACTTTTGTTTCATATCAAACATAGACTGGAAATATTGACCACATATTGCATATATTTGAATTCTGGTAAAACTATTGATATTTCTTCTCATATTAAAAGTTTAGTATTGTTAGTATAGAGTATTAACATATTTCAAGGGTATAATTATAGAATTACACGACCAACCTCAATGAAAACTTGGCTTAATTAACAAAAATGTAGGACAGACATTCTTTTCCACCAATATAGTCATTGCGATCCGCCTACTGGTGGAGTGGCAATCTCCTTCAGTCAGTATAACCAAGGAGATCACTTCGTCGTAACCTTCTCGTGAAGACAAAATTTGTGTGTGTTGAAAGTAGAACAAGTCATTACAAAAAACAAAACGCCAACATATGCACGTAATTCTCAAGTATACTTGCAGTACTTCTTTTTCGAAGTATTTACTTATTTTCTATTTCACTAACGTATTATAAACATTCTAAATTCTGCTATGGGTACCCTGTCTATTTCGAACTCATTTCTGCATACATCAGATTTAAAGAGTTTCCTCGATTCACCGGGTAAAGTTCGCCTGTCTCCGGAAGCCCGGAAACGTATTTCCAAATCACATAAACATTTAAAAGCGCTTTTAGCCGGCGGCCGGAAGATTTATGGTGTAAATACCGGTTTTGGCAAATTAAGCAACGTATCCATTCCTGAAGATGATCAAAAGAAACTGCAGTTAAATTTAGTGCGCAGTCATTCTGCCGGTGTGGGGAAGCCGTTTGATCATGGCATAACCCGATTAACAATGATATTAAAACTCATGACCTTATCGCAAGGATACAGCGGAGTCCGTATTAAAGTAGCCGACCAACTGGTGGATTTTATCAATCATGATATTCTCCCCATTGTTCCCCGGCAGGGATCTGTGGGAGCCAGCGGCGATTTGGCGCCATTATCCCATATTGCTTTGGGTTTAATCGGAGAAGGAAATGTCCATTTCCAAGACCGAATTATGCCTGCCATCGTTGCCATTAAAGAAGCCGGTCTGGCACCGCTGGTATTGGAAGCGAAAGAAGGTTTATCCTTAATCAATGGGACGCAGGTTTCCTCATCACTTGGTATGAAAGCGTTGGTCAACGCCGAGATTATTTTGAAAACGGCAGATATTGTGGGAGCCATGTCTGTGGAGGGCAGTCTCGCCAGCAGGGATGTTTTTGCCAGCAAGCTCCACCGGTTAAAAAATCATAAGGGCCAGCAACAATCGGCGAAAAATGTATGGAATTTCTTGAAAAGTAGCGGCATAGTTAAATCCCATGAAGGTTGCGAGAAAATACAGGATCCATACAGTCTCCGATGTATTCCTCATGTTCATGGCTCCAGCAGGGAGATGTTTAAATCAGCCAAGGAAATGGTTGAAAATGAAGCTAACAGTGTCAGCGACAATCCACTCATATTTTCTGATAAAGAAATTAGAAGCAGTGGACATTTTCATGCTGAAGCTGTTGCACAAGCGTTGGACTCACTTTCCATTGCCATGTCAGAAATGGGGTCCATATCCGAACGACGCATTCATTATTTCATGAAGGGTATCGAAGATAAAGTCCCCATGTTTGTTGCTCACAACCCGGGATTGGAATCCGGATTTATGATGGCGCAAGTGACGGCGGCTTCGTTAGCGTCGGAAAATAAAACACTGGCTCATCCAGCATCAGTTGACTCCATTCCTACTTCAGCAGGGCAAGAGGATTTTGTAAGTATGGCGCCGTGGGCAGGCCGGAAATGTTTACGAATTATGAATAACGTTTCTCAAATATTAGCCATCGAATTGTACGTGGCTGCAACAGTCATAAGTGAATTCCATAGCACTGTAAAACCGGCGAATTGTTCAAAAAAGGTCATCAATTTATTGCGAAGACATGTGAATTTAAAAAAGGGAGATCATCCGTTGTACGAAGATATGGGAGCGGTTAATGAACTCATTTGTTCCGGGAAAATTATAAATATTGTTTCTAAAATGATGACATTGGAGTAGACGTGGACAACCGACCCCCATTTGAATCAGCTCTGACATTTGATGATGTGTTGCTCGTACCAAAGAAATCAATTGTGCTGCCCAGAGATGTAAAAACTGTTACTCGCCTGACCAAAAATATCATCATGAATATTCCCTTGTTAAGCGCTGCCATGGATACCGTCACAGAAAGCAGAATGGCAATTGCTCTGGCTCGTGAGGGTGGATTGGGAATTATTCATAAAAATGTAACGATTGAAGAACATGTAACCATGGTGGATCGAGTAAAAAGATCTGAAAGCGGCATGATCAGAAATCCGGTTACCATGGATAAAAATAAAACAATCCGGGAAGCAAAAGAATCGATGGCACACTATCACATTAGCGGATTACCGGTGGTTGATGGTGAAAAACTGGTGGGCATTTTAACAAACAGGGATATTCGCTTTGAAACAAATCTTGATCTGAAAGTATCCGAAAGGATGACAAAAGAGAATCTTGTGACTGTCCCGGTGGATACCACATTGGAAAAAGCCAAGGATATCCTGCAGGAACATCGTATTGAAAAATTATTGGTAGTGGATAGTCATGGAAAACTGGCCGGACTTATTACTGTAAAAGATATTCAGAAAAAGGAAGATTATCCTAATGCCTGCACGGATGAAAGGGGACGGCTCCGCGTTGGCGCCGCAATTGGTGTTGGTCAAGATGCCTTTGATCGCGCAGATGCATTGGCATGTGCGGACGTAGATGTGATCGTTTTAGACACAGCGCATGGGCATTCTGCCGGTGTATTAGCTGCAGTGAAAAAAATTAAATCTAAATTAGGTGATTCATTAGAGATCATCGCAGGAAATGTGGCCACCAAAGATGGAACCGAAGCGTTAATTGATGCCGGTGTGGACTGTGTTAAAGTCGGTATTGGCGCAGGGGCCAGCTGTACGACTCGTGTTATAGCCGGTGTGGGTGTGCCGCAGTTAACAGCCGTGATGAATTGCGCTGATGCAGCTTCAAGATACGATGTTCCGATCATTGCGGATGGTGGAATCAGATATAGCGGTGATCTTGCCAAAGCAATCGCAGCAGGAGCAGAAACAGTGATGCTTGGTTCATTGCTGGCCGGGATGGATGAAAGCCCTGGCGAAACAATTCTTTATGAAGGTCGTCAATACAAAGCTTATCGCGGAATGGGTTCCATGGGTGCTATGAAAGAGGGCAGCGGTGACCGTTATTTTCAGGAAGGAGCTGAAGCCACAAAATTGGTTCCGGAAGGTATCGAAGGTATCGTTCCATATCGAGGGTCTGTAAGAAATACCATTCATCAACTTATGGGTGGTTTAAGGTCATCCATGGGTTATTGTGGTGCGAAAGATATTCAATCGTTTCGGAAAAATACGACTTTTATCCAGATAACGTCAGCTGGTGTAAAAGAAAATCACCCTCATGAAGTTCGTATTGTTAAAGAAGCGCCGAATTATCAAATTTCCGAAGGATAAAATATAATTACCTGATTGGTTGATTGGTCGTTGGAGAAAATACAAACAATCAGGCAGCCACTCATTCATGAGTCTGATCTGAAAAGGTTCAATTGGGATACCTGCCCGCCCCGTTCAAATTATTCTTAATGTGGCAGGCCGGAATCCCATCTTATTACAATGTTCACTCCCCGCCATAAATGACGGGGTAAGTATCAAATATTTAGCAAGATACGGAAAGTTACTTACCCTGTCCTTTAGGGCAGGGGTTATAGCGAATAAACAAAATTTAGGGGTTTTCCTGCCCGACCGGCAGGCGGGAACCCTATTCTAGAGTGAATTCATTCATACAAATAAAAAAAGCCCCTCGGTATAACCGAAGAGCTTTTCATTTATTAAGGAAGGGTGTTACGCTAATGAGTTTAAATGACGCGTAATACGAGATTTTCGACGAGCAGCAGTGTTTTTCTTGATTAACCCTCTACGTGCAGCTTTATCAATAAAACTAACAGCCTGTGTATACAGTTTTTGAGCATCATCAGTTGTTGATGTTTTCAAAACATTACTGATAGCAGTACGCAATCTTGACATTTCTGTAACGTTTTTTGCTCGCCGCTTTATGTCTTGTCTCTCACGTTTAATTTGTTGTGGATGTCTATCCATATAAATATTTCCTTTTTTACCAAAAATTCGGGGAGAAAGTTATCGTTTATATGTCGAAAACTCAACTAAAGATTAACATATTTTCATAATTTGATATACTTAATAAAAACACGTATTTTCGCGCATGAATAAAACCGAACTACTGCAGACTGTTCCCATATTTTCTGAATTGAATCAAAACGATATCACTAAAATTTCTGAAAGGATGGTGACAAGAACGTACAATAAGGGGCAAGTGATCCTTTTGGAAGAGGCCACGGGAGAAACGTTTTTTGTCATTGCCGGTGGAAGTGTGAAAATCACTCGATTAAGCGATGATGGTCGAGAAGTGATTTTAGCGATACTTGGTGAGGGTGATTTTTTTGGTGAAATGTCGCTTTTGGATGGGGTAGGTCGATCAGCGAATGTGATTTCTCTGGAAAATTCTGAAGTACTCACGTTATCTCGAAATGATTTTTTGGATATTTTAGAGACATATCCTAAGATTTCAATTAGCTTATTAGAAGAGCTTACCATGCGATTGCGTAAAAGTGATCAACAGATTGAAAGCCTATCCTTGAGTGATGTTGAGCATCGTATTGGAATGACATTAATCAGGCTTTCCGAAGAATTAGGAAAAATTCAAAGAGGGAAAGTTAGAATACCAAATTTTCCATATCAGCAGGACATAGCCAATATGGCCGGCACGTCCAGAGAAACCGTATCCAGGACATTCACATTATTTGAAGAAAAGGGAATGATAGAAAAAGATGGTCGAACGTTAGCCATCATCGATTATTCTGCTTTTTGCCGTTTATTCTCCTAAAGCCCTAAATTCCCTTCTATGTTTAACCGTATTTTAGAAGGTATTCGTGCCAATGATCATCGTGCACTCTCCAGAGTAATTACCAGTATCGAAAATAATCAGGGACTTACGGATGATTTTTTTATTTCCCTTTACAAATATAGTACGGATGCTATCCGCATTGGAATTACCGGGCCACCCGGGTCTGGAAAAAGCACCTTAACGGATCAATTGATCAAACTATTTCTTGAACACGGTAAATCTATTGGCGTAGTGGCAGTCGACCCGACCAGTCCGTTTACAGGCGGCGCTTTACTGGGTGATCGCGTTCGGATGAATCGGTATATATGGGAGGAAAATGTATTTATTCGCAGCATGGGCTCTCATGGTGATTTAGGTGGTCTAGCCAGAAAAACGCAAGATGTGGGTGATGTATTGGCTGCCAGCGGTAAGGATATTGTTATTTATGAGACGGTTGGTGTGGGACAGGGTGAACACGATGTGGCTGCTGCTGTTGATTTAACGATTGTCATTTTAGTTCCGGAATCCGGTGATGAAATTCAACTTATGAAGGCCGGATTGATTGAAATCGCTGACCTGTTTATCATCAATAAATCTGATAGGGATGGTGCCGGCAGGTTGGCTCAATTACTCCAAAATATTCTTCATACATCCCATGCGACGGATCAATCAGAACCTTTGGTCATTAAAACAATTGCAACCGAGGGAAAAGGAATGAGTGAACTTTATGATGGCATAGAAGAATATTTAGTAAATATGAAGTCCAATGGACTGTTTGATACCCATAGATTGGAAAAACACAGAACGCGCGTTTTAGGGCTTGTTCAGGAAAAATTACTGGATGAATTTTGGACTTCAGAAAAATTAGAAACATTATCTCAAGAGACGCATTCAATTGATTCGATTAAATTTTCTCCATATGAAATTTCATCCGCAATATTGAAAAATGAGTGAAAAATCAGACATGTCTTTTCTAGATCATCTTGAAGAATTACGCTGGCGATTAGTAAAATCAGTTGGTTCAATCGTCATTGGAGGAATGGTCGCTTACTTTTTTATCGATGACATCATCTCCCTATTAATTGCACCCACAGAACACATTTCATCACCAATGAACCTTCAGGTATTGACTGTGCAAGGTATGTTTATGATTAAATGGGGAATGTCTATTGTCGGAGGATTTATTTTAGCACTACCGGTGATTACATATCAGTTAGCCAAATTTATTTCTCCGGGTCTTTATAAAAATGAGAAAAAGTTCATGATTCCCCTGGTTTTTTTCAGTTATATGTCATTCATCATCGGAGTTCTCTTTGCATACATGGTCATCATTCCGTTTTCATTACAATTTTTCTCATCCTTGGGAATGTCTGATATTCAAAACAACTATTCCATCAACTATTATTTCAGTTTTATCACCTGGCTGATGCTAGGTAGCGGAATCATTTTTGAACTCCCGGTAGTCGTATTCATCTTATCTATCATCGGGATATTAACACCACCATTTATGCGCCATTACCGAAAACATGCACTAATCATTATCTTGCTGTTATCTGCATTTATTACACCGCCGGATCCTGTGAGTTTATTGTTTATGTCCATTCCGCTTGTTCTTTTATATGAATTAAGCATTGGCGTAAGTTGGATAGTCAATCAGAGACATATGAAATCATAAATCTGTCATGCGCGAAGAAATAAAAAACATTAAAGAAATAACAGCTCCCATATTTGAAGATCTGAAAATTTTTGAAGGAGAATTCAAGGAAGCGCTCCATTCTGAAGTACGGCTTGTGAATACGATTGGAAAGTATATACTGCGCCACAAGGGAAAACATATTCGCCCCATTTTGACGATTCTATCGGCTCGATTAACAGGAAAACCAACATTACAAAGCTATCAAGCAGCAGCCATGATTGAACTGCTTCATGTAGCGACCCTCGTTCATGATGATGTAGTGGATGGAGCAGACAAAAGACGAGGTTTCTTGGCTATTAATCGCATTTGGAAGAATAAAGTATCCATTCTTATGGGTGATTTTCTTTTCAGTAAAGTGCTGATAAATCTAATAAAATTAAAGAATTATGATGCCCTGGAACTTCTATCGCGTACAGCGGAAAAGCTGAGTGCCGGAGAAATTTTGCAAATAGAAAAAAGCATGTCCAGAACTATGACAGAAGATGTGTATTATGACATGATTTATCAAAAAACGGCTTCATTGATTTCCACCAGCTGTGAAATCGGTGCAATCACTGCTTCAGAGAATAAAGAGGACAGACAAAATATGTCATTATTTGGCAAGCATCTGGGAATGGCTTTTCAGATAAAGGATGATTTATTTGACCTGGAGGGGAACGAGTCCGAAACTGGAAAAACTGTTGGTCTGGATATTAAAAAGAATATGATAACACTTCCGCTGATCCATAGTTATAAAAATGTGCCGAAATCGGCAGAGAGAAAAATTAAACGGATTATGCGAATCAAGCATAAAACGGAAGAAGATGTCCATGAACTAAAAAATATTATTCATGAAACTGGTGGATTAAATTATGCACGGAAGAAGATTGACGATTTCAGTTCCATGGCCATTGAGTCTATTAGCCAATATCCTGATTCTGTTTATAAAGAATCTTTAATCGATCTGGTTGCTTATAACATTCAACGCACCGGATAAGCATGAATAATCCTCGGGCCATCCTGGTCCTGCGTTTTAGTTCTATTGGTGATATTGTCCTTGCCACTTCACCACTCACCACACTTCGAAAAACATTTCCAGATGCACGAATTGATTTTATGATTTTAAGTCATTTTGCCCCCTTACTGGAAAATCATCCTTACATAGATCGTATCATCAAAATCAATAAAGCATTGCCCATTTCTGCTCTGAAAGGGATGGGGAAAGTGGCAAACGACGATTATGACCTGGTTGTGGATCTTCATAATTCCTTACGCTCGAAGTTGATCCGGAAGAGTTTGACAGATACACCGACACTTGTCTATAAAAAACCCCGGTGGAAACGATTTAAATTATTACTGCTACATGTTAATGATTTCACGGAAGATTTTAATCAGAGAAAATTGTATCATGAATGTTTAAAACCTATCATGAATGGATCTGACGATTGCCCCAATTCATTTATTAGCGTAACTGACAATGAGAAAAACCAAGCGTCTGAATATTTAAAACAGTCTGGTATAAATATCGAATATTTGGTTATTATTCCCAGCGCTGCTTGGGAAACAAAATATTGGTCTGTGGATGGATATCGTTCTGTTATTGAGAACGTGTTGGAAAAATCAAATTTGTCTGTTGTGATTCTGGGAGCCAATAATGACTCTATATGTGATAAGATTTATGTAAAGGATACCCGAGTGATAAACCTTAAAGGGATGACAGATCTACGTCAGTCACTAGCGATTATCAGTCACTCGCAACTGGCATTAGGCAGTGATACCGGATTGACCCACGCTGCTGAAGCATTGGGTATTCCAACCGCGGCGATCATGGGTCCGACCTCCAGAGAAACAGGTGGTGGAACTTTTTTACAAAACTCCATTACGATTGAAAATAATGATCTTTGGTGCAGGCCCTGTTCTCAAAATGGAAAACAACCATGCTTCAGAAAAGAGCAATACTGCATGGCATCTATCACCTCGGATTTAGTCAGTAGCAAAATACACGAAATGATGGCAAAATCGTGGTAATCCTTTTCCAACTCTTATATAATTTACTTTTATTTCCAGTCTTAATGATTTTGAGCATTATTGGAATGGTGATTAATAAAAAAATTAGAGAGGGATTTCTTGGCAGGTTAAAAACAATCAGTACATTGAAGGAGTTTAATAAATCCCTTAACAATTATGATCTTACGTATTGGTTCCACGCTGCATCATTTGGTGAATATGAACAGATTCGTCCGGTGCTGGCTGGTTTGAAAGAAGTAGAACCCCATGCTAAGATTGTTGTCAGTTTTTTCTCGCCTTCCGGTTATAATAATGTCCATGATGATCATATCGATTGCAAGATTTATCTACCGTTTGATTTTCTGTGGTCAATCCGAAGGGCTCTGAAGCTTGTACACCCCAAAAAAATTATTTTTGCTGCCTATGACATTTGGCCGAATATGGTATGGATTGCGAAAAATAGAAAAATACATACCACACTTTTTGCCGCTCGCTTTATGAAAGGAACGAAGAAATTATATCCTGTTTTCAGAAAATTTTACCAAAGTGTATATGATTCCTTCAGAGCCATTTATACGGTTGATAAGGTTGATTATTTGCAGGTTCAAAAACTGGTAAAAGGAAAAAATAGTCCAATTTTAAGAGTTCTTGGCAACCCCCGTTACGATCAAGTAAAAGAAAAAGCGGATGAGTTTACGGTATCCCATACGCAATGGGTTCTGGATCGTGAAAAACGGATTATTGCTGGGAGTGTCCATTTGGAGGATGAACCATTCGTTATGGAGGCTTTTGCGAATATTTTGCAAAAATACAAAGATATTTCTTTGGTTTGGGTTCCCCATGATCCGGATGAAAAAAATATATCCCGAGCTGAATTGTTTTTCAGCGAAAAGGGACTGTCGACTGCTCGACTTAAAAAGAAAACAGTCAATTTGCCAAATGCACAGGTAGTAATCGTAAATGTTGTTGGAATTCTTTCTCGTTTATACTGGCATGGACGCGTAGCATACATCGGCGGTGGATTCTCTACCGGCGTTCATAATACAATGGAACCGGCCATAGCCCGTTTACCGGTTTTGTTCGGTCCCAGAAATGAACAGTTTCATGCTACGGGTGAACTCATCAAAGCCGGTGGTGGTTTTGAAGTCCATTCTTCTGATGACATTTTTACAATTTTGGACAAACTTTTCTCTGATCAAGATTATTTCTTGAAAAGCAGCTTTGCAGCAACAAATGTGATTCATGATAATCTGGGTTCTGCAACCCGTGTAGTGAGGGGAATTATTCGTGACTGACTTTCTCCAATTTAGATTAACATTCCCACGGTTCGATTTTAATCAAACATGTTCCTTTGGTTCGGGACTGCATGTTATTTATGGAGAAAGTGGAACGGGAAAATCAGCATTTATCAATCAAATACTTGGAGAAAGTAAACAAACTGTAAATTTTACAATGTCGACGATCTCCAGTCCAAACGATATTCAGAAAGTATTTCAAAACCCGGATACACAAATTGTTAGTTCTTCTGTTGCCGGTGAATTGGCGTTTTCTTTGGAATGCAAAAGTCGTAACACGTATGAGATTTTCGATCAAATTACAGAGTTGAAAAAAGAACTCATTTTTGAATGTAGAGATCAACGCCATCCGGCAACATTAAGCGGTGGTGAGAAAGAGAGCTTAAATATTTCCACTGCATTCAGTGTTTCACCCAAATGTGTTTTAATTGATGATGGACTGTCATTTTTGAATGAGCATTCTAAAGAAAAAATGCTGTCTTTAATTCATGATAAAATTAATTCAATGGGGTGTATCGTTATATGGTTGACCAGCGATATCAATGACCTTGAATATGGTCAAACCGCATGGGAATTATCATTATCATCACTGAAAAAATGGGATGGGAAAACAAATCCTTTTCCGGATCTTAAAAATCAATATGGTGAATCGAATATCAAATTAAACTGTAACCAGCTATCTTTCTCGTACCCGGATGAAAGTGCAGTGTTTAATTCATTAAACTGTGAAATGACTCATTTCAGCGTTTTGGGAATTTCAGGTTCAAATGGAAGCGGAAAGACGACATTTGCCAAAATATTATTGGACATAGAAAAACCTACAGCCGGTGATATGCAAATTTCCAAAGACGATCAACCTGTTTCCATGGCCTATTTAGAACAATTTCCGGAGAAAATGATTGGCGCTGATTCAATTGAACTCTTTATTGATCAACTAATACATGCAAAAAAATTAGATCCATTAAAGATCAATCAAGCGATTAATAACCTAAAAAGCTGCCAGATTGATTGGGATCAAATCAAGGATAAAACTGCGCTGGAATTACCATGGTCAACATTGAGATTGATTTTGACGATTTGGCTTTTAAACTGTGAATATGATTTAGTGATATTGGATGAGCCGACCTTTGGTTTGGGACGAAAACAAGTGATAAATTTGGCTCATTATTTACAGCTTTATTTGAAAAATAAACAATTAATTATTATTTCACATGATAAAGAGTTTATTCATTCTTTTTGTGATCAAATACTGGATTTAGATCAACACCAGTTAATAACCGAACCTTTGAAAACGATATTAAATGAAAAAAATTAAAGAAAAATTTTCTGATCCAACTCGAATATTAACAGTGGCTAATATTATCAGTTTACTGAGGGCATTATTGGCCATTCCCATTGTTTTTTCATTACAACAGGAGTATTGGAATATCGCATTTATTCTTATTATCATTGCTGTCCTTTCGGACACGCTTGATGGATATTTCGCTCGACTGGCTCATGAAGTCACCGAAGTGGGGAAATGGTTGGACCCCATTGCGGATTTTATTGTCATATTTGCTGTTGCGTCCTATCTGGTAATGGAAGGATTATTCCCGGCATGGTTCTATTGGTTTTTCCTGGGACGCTATGTGGCCATTGCATTACCGGCGATCTATTATTTTAATCACAACCATTTTATTTTATCATCGAACTGGTACGGTAAATGGGCTGCGGGAATCACTACTCTTGCCGTTGTGCTTCACATTTTCCCCATCGAAACTATTGACTGGTTACCCACAATATGCTTGTACGGGGCAACCGGTCTATTGACAATAAGTTATATTAAGTACCTCCGCACTTTCGCAAGACTTTCTGCGGCAAAATAAACCATGGCAATATTGGGTAAATTATTTAACGCTTTGAGGCGTTCAAGGGATCGTGTTGCCGGTGCATTTACTCGTCTGATTCAGGAGAAAGTAACACCGGAATCTTTAGAGCAACTAGAAGAAACACTCCTTTCCGCCGATCTTGGATTGAGTACCGTCGATGATATTATGGATATCGTAAATAAACATTCAAACAACAATTTTTTGAATGAAGTATCCACATACATGCAGAATGTCCTTCATGAAGAATCGACACTTGATTTACTCAGTCCATCAGTATTATTGGTTGTGGGAGTAAATGGAACGGGGAAAACAACCACAGCAGCAAAATTAGCCCATTATTATAAACAGAAGGGGATGAAAATTTTACTGGTTGCAGCGGATACATATCGTGCTGCAGCTGTGGAACAACTACTGCAATGGAGTAAACGTTTGCAGGTTCGTTTGGTTTGTAATGAGCAATCACAAGATCCGTCTTCTGTATTGTTTGACGGTTTGAAATCCGGGAGAACGGATAAGTGTGATTTGGTTATCGTGGATACAGCAGGGCGTTTACACACGTATAAGAATTTGATGAATGAACTGGAAAAAATGGCTCGTGTTGCCAAAGATAGATTTCCGGATTATAATTTGCATTCGATGATGACCATCGATGCCAACCTGGGCCAGAATTCCCTGCATCAGGCACGGGAGTTTGCCAAAAGTGTTGAGATGGATGGCGTTGTATTGACGAAAATGGACGGTACTGCCAGAGGGGGAATTGTGTTCGCTTTAAAGAAAGAATTGAATTTACCTGTGCGTTTTATTGGAGTTGGTGAAGAATTAGAGGATCTAGACGAATTCAATCCTGTAGAATATGTGAGTTCGCTTCTTGGGGTGTAATGGTTCAATCAATTTGCCACAGAAGGACAGAGAGTAAATATTTAAAACGTAATTTTGTTTACATAAATGAGTCCAATCCGAAAAGGTTCAATTGGGATACCTGCCCACCCCGTTTAAATTATTCTTAATGTGGCAGGCGGGAATCCCAACTTGTTACTATGTTTACTCCCCGCCATAAATGACGGGGTAAGTATCTAGTATTGAGTAAAATACAGAAATTCACTTACCCTGTCCTTTAGGGCATGGGTTAAAGCGAAAAAACAAAATTTAGGGGTTTTCCTGCCCGACCGGCAGGCGGGAACCCCTTTCTGGAGTAGACTCATAATTACGTTTTAAATAATTAAATACAATAATGAAACATAAGTTAAATATCATCAGCCTTGGCTGTGCAAAAGCGTTAGTGGATTCAGAGATTTTGCTGGGTGGGTTAAAACAAAACAATGTTGAAATCACAGACACGCCTGAAGAAGCTGATACGGTTGTTGTGAACACGTGCGGCTTTTTAGATATAGCCAGGGAAGAATCCGTTGAAACAATTCTTCAGGCAGCTGAATTGAAAAAATCCGGTCATATTGAACAATTGGTGGTTATGGGTTGTTTGTCTGAACGTTATCCGGATGAGCTGGCGAAAGAGATTCCTGAAATTGATCGCATCTTTGGGTCGAATAATCATCGCGATATTGTTCAGTTCATAACCGGAAAAGAATTTTCTAAAGATGATCCGCTGTTTTTCCGATCGTTGATGACACCCAATCATTATGCATATCTAAAAATCGCAGAAGGTTGTGATAATGGCTGCTCCTTTTGCAGCATACCAATAATGCGGGGTTTGCAGAAAAGCCGTCCTATCCCAGCCATAGTGGATGAAGCACAGAGGTTGGCCGGCCAAGGTGTAAAAGAATTATTGATTATTGCCCAGGATACCACATCTTATGGGTGGGATTTGGAGAAAAAAGTTTATTTGAGTGATCTGATTTATGCATTAGATGAATCATTGCCGGAATCAGTAAAGTGGATGCGAATTCATTACGCCCATCCTGCTCATTTATCTCAACGTATTATAAATGCAATTGCAGCCACTGATCGTGTGTGCAATTATTTGGATATTCCCATTCAGCATGCGTCTGATAAAATACTCACATCCATGCGCCGTGGATTGGAGAAAGATAAAATCCGTGATCGAATTCAACGTTTAAAGAATGCCAATCCCGGAATTGCAGTACGCACTACATTAATCGTTGGATATCCCGGCGAGACCGACGAGGAATTCAATGAATTGTACGATTTTGTCAATGAGATACGGTTTGACCGCCTAGGTGTCTTTACGTATTCAGAGGAGGAAGATACTCTTGCTGCAGATCTGGACGATAATGTTTCTGCTGAAGTGAAAGATGAACGAAAGGCAATCATACTGGATTTACAAGCAGAAATATCATCGGAAAAGAATCAGGCATTGATTGGTCAAACTCTTGATGTTTTTGTGGATGAGGTAGGGGAAAGTGTTTCTATTGGACGAACAGAATATGATTCACCGGAGGTGGACCAGATTGTACATATTAAAGGAATTGTTGATAAAGGTGAGTTCTGCAGGGTGAAGATTGAAGATGTGAACGAGTTTGAGTTGATGGGGACGATCTTAAACTAAACTGTCATCTTGATCCACCAGTCGGCGGAGAAAGATCTCAAGTTTACGTTTAGAACATAAGTTTGAGATTCTTCTTCACCAATCGTTGATTGGCTCATCAGAATGACAAGCTTTTTAGTAAGAATATTAGTAATTTCTCCTAAACGGAGAATCTTTGTTGTTATACAGTAGAATTATAAGTGGGATAATATTTTTTACAGTTCTGTTTGCTCAAATAGATAAAGGGAAAGAACCTTCTCGATTCGTTCCAAAGAAGTATAATGACGGTTTCATTCTTGAACCGGTAAAGAATCAAAACCGAATTAATTCCGATGAAATACGTCACAGCCCGGGTTATAATAATCGTTTTAATTATTCCAGAAATTACCGCAGTGAGGATGATATAATTATAGAGCCGGGAATATCCATTCCTGCCCGACAATATAATTCAAACAGATCTGTAGAGGATACACTTGCTTATTACCCACCTGGCGGCTGGGGCGGGCAATTTATAATGAGTCCGGGAGATGCTATGTGGACAGTATTTCAAATGCCGGCTGACGGCATTTTAAAAGGTGTCAATGTGCCAGTTTATGAATGGGGTACCGGCGATCAACAATTGACTGTATCACTACATAAAATGTCATATCCGTATGCCTCATATGGGACAATGTATCCTCCTTCAGCTGTGGACGGCGCTGGTTGGATTGGCGGCTATGATATGGATGATACAACCGGTTACATGTCCATTGAAGGAACAACCTATACAACCGGAGGCACAGAAGGTATTTGTGACACTAACGATGTTGTTGTTGCAGGAGCACGGGACCCACTTGGGACAGAGCCAGCAGTTTCTGGTCCTCCGGGAACACCCTTGATGGGTTTACTTTGGCCTTATGGTTTTACGACAGCAACAATGGATCCAACGATGAATCCAGACTTTGCAATAGGTGGGAATGTTGTTAATTGGATTTACACTACGCCTTTTGGGCCCGAAGTTTATTTTTTACAAGGAGACTGGATTGGTATACTGGTTGCTTCTACCGGAGCAGGTGGGGGTGATGATGATGCAACTGGTTTCTTTTATGCAGCTGGAGCTGGCGTGGTTGATCCGTGGGTATCTGGCAAATTCTACGGAGGATGTACCGGTATATCTGGAAATGGAGGTTGGCATATTCGCAGTTGGATATTCAATTTTCAACTTGCTGTTGAATTGACTGGTGACCGTGGGCCTGTTTTTGAAAGTTATGATCATCTGATAACAACATTATCTACAGAAAATAGAACAGTAACTGCTCATATTTCTGACGATAACCCCAGTGGTGGGGATGCAGGTGTAACGGCAGCACAAATTCTTTATCAAATAGATTCGTTAACTGCACCTTTGAATACAATTAATATGATATTAATTAGTGGAGATAATGAAAATGGTGTTTGGGAAGGTGATATTCCAGGACAAGAGCCATGGACTTCGATTTATTATCAATACCGAGCTGTCGATGTAAATGGTAATACAACACTAACTGAACAACAGTCATATATTATTTTCGAACCATCGTCCAATGAATTAGTCTTTTATAATCAGGAAATTGAAAACATTTTCTATCCACCCCCTGAGGGAATGGTTAGTTTTTATTTATATTCGGGTAATAGCATTTTTGATATCTGGCCGGCAAGTAATGGACCGTTGACAGATGAACTTCTTCAGCATTACGATGTATTGATTGAATTAGCCGGAGGAGATGGTCCAATTTATAATAATGACGCTGAAGTAACTCAATGGTGGGATGGGGACAAGACATATATCGTAGCGGGGGATGAGTGGTTAGGGCAAAGATGTTATGGATGGGGCAATGATTGCTATGGTGTCCCACGAGATATTTTGGGAATAACATACGCATATCATGATATAAACGGGCGTAGTTCTGGAGACTGGGAAGGAATATCCAGACTAATTCCAGATTCAGCTGGAGTTACCAGCGATTTATTTGAATTTTTATCTGATTCATTATTGCTGAATTATGATCCTGACTATGAAACTGGAAATAATAATTGGCTTGACGGGTTTGAGGTCGTGGACGGCTATACTGTAGATATGACTGCTTATTCAGGTGTTCTGGACAGCAACGGCAACATTGCAAATGATGCAGAATTATACAACGTGATGGTTCATGGACAAGCAGGCAACGGTGGGAAAAGCGCCTTCCTTGGTTTTGACCCCATTGCACTTAATACTACTCCAAGTTATTATTGGGTCGGTGCTTCCAGCTACTGGAATACTATTAACCCCAACTGCCCACCCAATGCCAGTCCGTTGGTTAGTGTGTATGAGGCATTGCAGGGAATAGTGTCCGTTGAAGATGAAATTGAACAACCAACAACTTTTTCATTAAAAGGAAACTATCCAAATCCATTTAATCCAGTTACCAATATCCATTACGAATTACACATGGACACCCGAGTGAAGATCACGATTTATGATATTTTAGGTAGGGAGGTAAGAAAATTGGTTAGCGGTGAACTGGTGAGCGGTTATCATAAGGAAATTTGGGATGGAACCAATGATTTAGGAAAACGAGTAAGTGCTGGAGTGTATCTATACAAAGTGGAGGCAGGAGAGTTTGTTCAGACCAGAAAAATGATTTTGCTGAAATGAGATCAAATATTATCATAGCAAGCCTCCTTTTTATTACTATCCTGTTTTCTCAAGCGGAAAAGGGGAAAGACCAATCTAGAACCAATCCAAAGAAGTTTTGTGATGGTTTAGCTCTTGAGCCTATAAAAAACAAAACAAAATTTCAGAATCGTCATGATTCCAATGAAATATTCAACATTCCCGATATCAGCCATCAAAATAAATATTCCGGTAATAATCACATAGTAGAGGATGATATCATTTTCGAACAGGGAATATCCATTCCTGCCCGACAATATAATCCAAACCGCTCTATAGAGGATACGCTGGCTTATGATCCACCTGGCGGTTTCGGTGGACAATTTATTATGGGTCCTGGAGATGCAATGTTGATGACGTTTAAAGTGCCAACAGACGGAATTGTCAAAGGAATCAATATTCCAGTTTATGAATGGGGGACTGGAGACCAGGAACTGACTATCTCTTTGCACAAACTGCAGTATCCCTATGATATTAATGGTAATGAATATCCAAATGAAATTGTTGATGGTAATGGCTGGATTGGCGGTTACGACATGGACAGCACAGGCATTTATATTTCCGGAGATGTTTATACTCCCGGAGGAACTCAAGGAAGTTGTGATAGTAATGATATAGTATATCCGCACATAACCGACCCTTTATTAGCTGCTGAACTGGGAATTGGGCCTCCAAATGTTCCACCACAAGGAGTTGTCTGGCCTGATAGTGATAATGTGGTTATTATGACACCCCAAACGCATCCTGATTATAGACTATCCGGCAATCTTAATAATTGGATTAACCTTCAAGATTTTGGAGATGAATATGTTTTTCAATGTGGTGAGTGGATCGGAATTCTGTTTCAGTTTACTGGTGAAGGAGGAGGAGATGATGAGACCGTCGGATTTTTCTACGCCGCCGAAAATGAGTATGTTAATTCATGGCCGTTCTTAAAGTTTTATAATGGCTGTGGCGGTACTTCAGGAAATGGCGGTTGGCATATCAGGCATTGGATTATCAGGACTGAATTAGCAGTTGAATTGATAGGAGACAGACCTCCTGTTTATGAAATTTGCCCTCTTTATCCAATATTTCCACCGTCAGATAGAACTGCCTGTATTATTTTACAAGATGATAATCCAAGCGGTGGTTCTGCAGGAATTGACTCAGTATTTTTTATGTATGCAATAGACTCATTGACCGCACTATGGAATTCAATAGAGATGTATTTGGTAGATGGTGACAGCCTGGATGGGAAATGGGAATGTGTTTTTCCAGAACAAATGTCTGGTGCGTTTATCTATTGGTATATAACATTTATAGATGTAGGTAATTCTATTTGTTACTCTTACTCGAACACCCCGATATATTCTTTTTACGATGTTGAACCATCCCCAGGGAACGATTTGATATTCAATAATCAAGATATGTTATATGATAATATTCTGTATTCATCATATCTCTATTTTTATTGGGGTGGCGAACCATTTGACATCTGGGATGCAACTTATGGTCCATTATCTGCTGTGCTGCTCAACAATTATTCTACTGTAATTGAATTAACCGGTAATGGAGGACCAATATATAATAATGATAGTGAAGTTGAAAATTGGTGGGATGGAAGTAAAGCGTATATCGTAACCGGAGACGAATGGTTGGGGATACGATATGGTTGGGAAAATGATATTATTATTCCAGAAGGAGATGTTGCTCGAAGCATTTTAGGTGTTGACACTTATTATCCGGATATAAATTATATTACTGAAGGAGATCAAAAAGGTATCTCCAGGCTAATACCTGATTCTGTAGGAATATTGAGTATTTTATATAATTTTCTATCTGATTCATTATTTTTGAATTATGATCCTCAATTTGAAACGGGAAATAATAATTGCCTGGATGGATTTGAAGTTGTAGATGGCTATACGGTTGATATGACAGCATACTCCGGAGTTTTAAACAGTAACGGCAATGTTTTGAATGACGCTGAAATTTATAATGTTATGACCCACGGTCAACAAAACAATGGCGGTAAGAGTGCGTTTTTATCTTTTGATCCAATCGCCTTAAATACTATGTATTTGAGTTATTACTGGATTGGCGCTGCTGACTACGCATTAGGCCAAGCCAGCTTGAGTCCTTTGGTTCAAGCTTATGAAAATCTTTTTGGGATGAGAACAGTTGGCGATAATAATACAAATTCCGGATCATTTTCATTAAAAGGCAACTACCCCAACCCATTTAATCCTGTTACTAATATCCAATTTGAATTACACCGGAACACTCATGTTGAGATCACAATTTACGATGTATTAGGCAGGGAGGTGAAAAAACTGGTTAGCGGTGAACTGGTGAGTGGTTATCATAAGGCAATTTGGAATGGGACTAATGATCATGGAAAACGAGTAAGTGCTGGAGTGTATCTCTACCAGATACGCGCTGGAGACTTTGTGCAGACGAAGAAGATGGTGCTGTTGAAATGAGATTCAGTAAAATCATAACTGGCATACTATTTACATCGTTTCTGTTTGCTCAAGCAGATAAAGGGAAAGAACAATCTCGACCCATTCCAAAGAAGTTTAATGATGGACATGCTCTTGAACTGAAAAAAAATCAAATGCAATTTAACTCCGATGAAGAAATCAAGATTCCAGGCTATGGTGATCGATTTAATAATTCCGGAATAAATCACGGTGTAGAGGATGATA
>VAOY01016537.1_pt1 | contig 39747 bp, 41 predicted proteins | sample 3393881 | NCBI WGS metagenome assembly VAOY01 (sample SAMN08290430, study PRJNA428436) | hydrothermal vent metagenome | isolation source: Deep-sea hydrothermal vent chimney | place: Indian Ocean: Southwest Indian Ridge
AAAAGTCGATTCCGCCGCAAAGAAATTAATCCCTTCTATGGTGTCATTTTCCGTGATGCATTCAAGATAGTTTCGGTGTCATGGTTAAATGATTTGACACGTAGGTGTCGTTTTTTTGACGCAAGCAGCTTTTGTGATACCATACTAAATAATGAGAAGAAGCTCAAAACTAAGGAGTTTTGTCGGGGGGGTAGCACTCTTGGCAATGGCGGTAATCATTTTTGGAGCCGGTTTGTTGACTCTTTGGGTTGCGAGAATAAAAGTTCCTGATTTCAACTCTTTTACCAATCTTAAAGTGATACAATCTACAAAAATATACGACCGCACGGGAAAAATTCTCTTGTGGGATATTCACCAAAATATCCGCAGGACAGTGGTTCCTTTCTCTGAAATCTCCAGAAACCTGAAAAATGCCACGGTTGCCATTGAAGATTCTAATTTTTACAATCATGACGGCATTGACCTCAAGGCAATAGTTCGCGCCTTTATATCAAACATAGAAAATGGAAACTCAAGACAAGGCGGATCAACAATTTCCCAACAATTGATAAAAAACACCTTTTTAACCAGAGAAAAAAGTTACACAAGAAAAATAAAGGAAGCAATTTTGACACTTAAACTTGAGAAACAACTTCCAAAGGAAAAAATTCTTGGCCTGTATTTGAATCAGATACCCTACGGAGGGGTCAATTACGGAATTGAAGCGGCGAGCCAAAGTTTTTTCGGTAAGCATGCCAGTGAATTGACGTTGGCCGAATCCGCTTATTTAGCGGCACTTCCCCAGTCGCCGACATACTATTCTCCTTATGGAAACCATCGCGACAAACTTAAAAAGAGAGAGGATTTGGTTCTAAAAAGGATGGAGGAACTGGGATTTATAACGGAGCCCGAGGAAAAGAAAGCTCAAAAGGAAAAAGTTAAATTCTTAAATAGGGGAAACAGCTCAATAAAGGCTCCTCATTTTTCCATTTATATACGGTCGTATCTTGAAAAAAAATACGGCAAAGACGTGGTTGAAAACGGAGGGCTAAAGGTCATTACGACTCTTAATTATAATCTTCAACAAAAAGCGGAGGAAATGGTAAAAAAATATGTTGAAGGAAATGTAAAAAAATTCGGCGCCTATAACGCCGGGTTAGTTGGAATAGATCCAAAAACAGGACAGATTCTTGTTATGGTCGGGTCAAAAGATTGGTCTGGGAAACCTCTACCTGAGGGATGTTCTCCCGGGATTAACTGCAAGTTTGAGCCCAAACCAAATATCACTTCTTATGGAATGGGGCGCCAACCCGGCTCTTCCATTAAGCCTTTTGTTTACGCAACCGCTTTTGAAAAAGGCTACACGCCTGAAACAGTCCTTTTTAATTTAAGGACAGAATTCAATTCTTCCTGCGGACCGGACTACAAACCAAAACCGGGGACAGATGTAAAAGAAAAAGAATGTTACCATCCTAGGAACTACAACCATGTTTTTAGCGGACCAATGACACTTAGAAACGCGTTATCTCAATCGGTTAATGTCCCGTCAGTAAAAGTTCTTTATCTCGCCGGGCTGAAAGATTCATTAAAAACAATCCGCGATATGGGTATCACAACATTAAACGACCCCGGCAGATACGGACTCACTTTAGTCTTAGGGGGAGGGGAGGTTTCACTTTTGGAAATGACCTCAGGATATGGAGTTTTCGCCAACGAGGGACTGCGCAATAATACTACGGGTATTTTAAAAGTGGAAGATTCTCAGGGAAACATCCTTGAGGAATTCAAGCCCTCTCCTCGCCAGGTTATAGGCAAGAATATTGCCCTTCTTGTGTCTAATGTTTTATCAGATAACAAAGCCAGGACCCCTGCCTTCGGTCCCAGATCATGGCTTTACTTCCCCAACCGCGAGGTGGCGGTCAAAACCGGAACCACTAACAATTATAAGGATGCTTGGGTTATCGGATATACTCCCAATTTTTCCCTCGGTGTCTGGACGGGAAATAATGACAACAGCCCGATGGAAAAAAAGGTGGCGGGTTTTATAGCCGCTCCTTTGTGGAACGCTTTTTTAAAGGATGTTTTTAAGAATCTTCCCAATGAAAATTTTGAAAAACCGCAACCGCAACTGGCTGACAAACCTGTTTTAAGGGGGGACTGGAGAGGTGGAGAAACTTACAAGATAGACAAAATATCCGGAAAGTTGGCGACCGAATTCACCCCACCAGAATTGATAGAAGAAAAAACGCTCACACAGGTCCACAACATTCTCTTTTGGGTTAATAAAAAAGACCCGCTCGGACCTCGCCCTCTAAACCCCGAAAATGACTCTCAATTTGAACTCTGGGAAAAACCGGTAAGAGACTGGGCCGCCAAAAACGGTATCAAGGACGAAACAATGGAAGATGTTCCAAAGGAGTTTGATAATATTCACAGACCGGAATACGCTCCAAAAATAAGTGTAATCTCTCCGACGCCAAACAGTCTTCATAAACGGGGAGAAAAAATAAATATAAAAATATCCTATGAAAGCAAATTCGGTATGGACCAGGTTGACTTCTTTTTCGGCAATAAATACCTTGGGTCGTCCAAAAACAGCCCTTTCGGTTTTTCTTTTATTATTCCCCTTAAAACATTTGAAGAGGGGTCTATTGAGCCCGGCAACGTAAAAACTGATTCTTATGTGAAGATAATTGCCTATGATAACGTGAGGAACAAAACGGAAATCGTTGTTCCTGTGCGGATATCTGACTGAGAGAAGTGGGGTTCTTGTTTAGTTAACCTTCAAGGGTGACACTGTTGATAAATAATAATTGTACTTTTCAATGGGAATCATTCCGTTTAAGTATTTTCCCAGATGTATTCTTTCATGATTGTACCAGTGTAAATATTCTTTCAGTGTTTTCCACGGTCTTGTCGGATTAAGGTAGAATTCTTGATCAATCACTCCATGGGCTCTCTCAACGGCTCCATCCCAAGTCGGAGATGATTTTGGAATGAAGTAATGAGCTATTCCCCTTTGTCCGAGATATTGGTGAAAAACTCCGCGATTCTCCGAACCATTGTCGCTTTGTATCCCCGTAATTTCAAATGGAAACATTCTCTCGGCTTCCTGAAAGGCGATAATCGTGTTTCGGGCCTCAAGGCTTTCAACTATCACGGCATGCTGCAATCCCGTAAAAACATCAATAAAAGTGCGCTGATATTGCCGCCCGTTATCAATCCACACATGCTTGGTATCCACTTGCACAACTTCACCGGGCGCTCGGAAAGGACAATCCCTTCCTGGAGAACATTTTTTGGGATGGATTCTTCAAGGAGAGAAGCTACGAACTGAATATCAGTGAGATGGTTCGTAGGCTCCTCGTCTTCATTGCGGGGTTCTGGCTTGTTAGTTATCATGGAGTAGTTTGGATTGAGATAGGCGAGCCCAACTACTTTATTCTCCCCCGGAGTAACCCAGAAAAATTTTAGGGGCAAAAAGGACATCGGGTTTTTAAAACCTGATGTCCTTTATTTTTTTCCCGAGAGTTTTTGACAGCTCATCAAGAACATCTGCCTTGCGCATAAAAATATTGTTCTTGAGAGCCGGATTTTTTGTTCTTATATAAACAACCCCGCCTCTTTCATCAATATCCTCTTCCTTTACCGAAGCGCCCAAAATAGCGCCGACAGCTTTTGCCGTCTCATCTTGAACGAATTTCTTTGGCGGTTTGAGCGCCTGAAATCTGTCTAAAAAATTGCCTATATTTTGCAGACCCATTAAAAATATTATAGCAGATTGCGGGCAAAAATAATTCCCGGAAGATATTACTCCGTCAAATATTTCTTGCAAAGGCAACTTCCCGCTGTTACTATTCTCATAGAGAGAACTTTTACATAAAAAGGAGGTAGTAATGAAAATACATATAGTTCTTGGGCTACATGCCTATCAGCCACCCACTCAAACAAAAGGGATAGTAAGGGAAATAACTGAACAAAGTTATTTCCCGCTCGCCGAGCTTCTCTTGGACTCTCCCGAAGGATCAGTGATTTGCGCGGATATCCCTTTAAGCTTGATTGAGCTTTTGGAGAAGTTCGGGCAAAAGAAAACCATCTCCTTATTAAGGAGATGTGTGAAAGAGGGTAAAATCAAGTTGGTGAATACGGCCGCCTATCACCCTATTTTGCCGTTGCTTTCAGAGGAATACGCAGAACGCCAATTGGCGCTTAATAAAAAGGCCTACAAAAAATATTTCGGTGTTGACGCCGAAGATATCACAGGGGTCTTTCCTCCCGAGATGGCTTTTTCAGAGAGAATTTTAAAACCAATGAAAAAAGGTGGCACCCTTTGGACGATAGCGGACGATAAACCGTTCTGCTACCATTACGGCGCTCCGCCCCCATATAACGAAATAATAGAAAGAGGTGGAGTCGCGATTTTTCTGATGAGCCACCTGTGGCAACAGAAAATAGCCTTCGGGGAAATACAAGATGGAAGAGATTTTCTCCGAGAGCTGGAGAAAAGTTTTGGAAAATGGACGGCAGTAGAGGAGTCCTACATTGTCCTCTGGATGGATTGGGAGACATTCGGCCATCACGACCGAAAACCAAATCCTCCGCAGGACAGGCTGAATAATTTCCTAAAGAAATTTTTTGAGAAAATCAGCCGAAGCGGGACATTCCAAATGACAACCCCGGACGAACTAATAACCAGATTTCCGAAAAAGGATATTTTCGTTCCAGACGGAAGTTGGTCAACTTCCGACGACGATTGCCGTCAGGGAATCCCTTACCCCCTCTGGCTTCATCCGGGAAACGAGTTTCATTTGGTGATGAAACAGTTAAACAATCTGGCTCTCTCTGTTTTTTCAAAAACCAAAAACAAAAAAACAAAAGAGCTCCTGGACAAATGCCTTTACTCCTGCCAGATGTGGCAGTGGAGTTACGGCAATAGGGAAATTGCGAAACTGGGGCTCGAAATATTCAGGGAAATATTCTCAAGAGAAGATGTCCCCGAAGAAGATCGGGAAAAAGGTTGGAGGCTAATAAATAAAATAGAAAGCCTCCGATAAAAACAAAACAGCGCCTCAGAAGAGACGCTGTTTTTTTAGTTTTTTCATTTCTTATTCTGCTTCCTCTTTAATCGCCCGTTCAATGAGTTTTTTAATTTTAACCGATCCGTGTTTGGTGGGAATTTCTCTTGCCTTGGGAATGAATGTTTTTTTACCATTTTTGTTGACAATCAAAAACTCAATATCCTGCTCCAAGCCGTATTCCTCCGCCAAGCCGTCAAAAAACTCAATGTCTTTTTGGCTATACTTTTCAAAATTTTTAATTTCTTCTTTCATAATTTTATTTTTTTATTTTCATCTTCTAAAATTACTTCGACCTGTATCTCTTCCTCCTCCCGCGCGCGCGCCATAATTTCCTCTCCCTTCATTTTCAAGCGGTTTATAATTAGGATCAAGCCGTTTAATGGAAAGATTGACCCTGCCCTTTTCATCAACATTGATGACTTTCGCTTTTACATTGTCTCCAAGATTGATAATATCAGTTACCTTATTCACCCTAAATGGAGCAAGCTCTGAAATATGCACCATTCCCTCCTGATTCGGCCCTATCTGAATCATCGCTCCAAAGTCAAACATCCTTGAAACAGGGCCTTCAACTTCCTCGCCCTCTTTAAATTCGTGGACGAGCCCCTCCACTATTTTCCTGGCGCTCTCCATAGCATCCTTATCTTTGCCGAGAATGAGCACGGACCCGTCTTGTTCTATGTTTATGTCAACGCCCGTCTTTTCAATAATACTGTTAATCATCTTCCCTCCCGGTCCGACGACCGTCCCTATTTTTGACGGATCAATCTTAATTTTCACTATCCTGGGAGCAGTGGGTGAAAGTTCTTCGCGCGGACCGGGAATGGCTTTCAACATTTCCCGCAATATCTCCTCTCTCGCTTTTTTACCTTGCTCCAGAGCTTTTTCCAAAATTTCAATCGTAATACCTCCAACCTTAACATCCATCTGAATGGCGGTAATCCCTTCTTTGGTGCCGGATACCTTAAAATCCATATCGCCGTGATGATCTTCCGGCCCTTGAATATCCGTCACTATTTTGTAATTTCTGTCATCTTTCAACATTAATCCCACGGCGATACCCGCCACCGGATTTTTAATTGGCACTCCCGTGTCCATTAACGCCAGTGTGGAGGCGCAAATTGACCCTTGGGAGGTGGAACCATTGGACGCCATTGATTCGGAAACAATCCTTATTGTGTACGGAAATTCGTCCTGATTGGGGATAACGGCTGAAAGCGCTTTTTCCGCCAACGCTCCGTGTCCGATTTCTCTTCTGCCGGTTCCGCCCATTCTGCCCGTTTCACCCGTTGAAAAAGGGGGGAAATTGTAATGGTGCATAAAACGCCTGGTGACCTGTCCCTCCATACCTTCTATCAATTGGGCGTCTTTTGACCCGCCAAGGGTAACCACGGAAAGAACATGCGTCCCCCCCCTGTAAAAAACACCGGAACCGTGAACGACGGGCAAAATTCCCACCTCGGCGGAAATTGGTCTTACTTCGTCCAACTTTCTTCCATCAGGCCGTCTCTCATTGTTTATTATTTCTTCATGTATTATATCGTTGATTTTTCCTTCAAAAAAATCATCCGCGGGGAGTTTATTCCCCTCACCGATATTTTCTTCAATCTCCCCAAACCACTCTCTTTTTAAAACGTTCAAATCCCCCATCTCTCCTCCATAAATAATCTCGTTCATCCTTGACAGAATTTTTTCATTAAAAAGGTCTTCCATTCCCTCTGGGTCTTGTTTAATTTCCACCGAACGCTTTTCTTTGCCAATCTCCTTAATTATTTTCTCTTGAAATTTTTGAATCTTTTCAATTTCAATGACAGCTTCTTTCATTGCTGAAATGGCGATATCTTCTTTTGCTTGCGCCCCCTCGGCCTCTATCATGTTTATTTTCCCATCCCTTCCGCAGGCAAGCACCCCTAAGCCAACACCTTCCCTCTCCTCGCGCGTGGGATTGACCAAATATTTTCCGTCAGCGTAACAAATTCTGACTGCTCCAATTGGTCCTCCCCAAGGAATGTCAGATATACCGAGAGCAAGCGACGCGGCAATCATCGCCGGGATGTCAGGGTCGTTCTTTTTATCAATAGAAAGCGCCAGCACCACAACCTGGACTTCATTCCTTATTTTTTTATTAAAAAGAGGCCTGATTGTCCTGTCTATGGCGCGACTGGTCAAAATCGCATCTTCGGAAGGTCTGCCCTCGCGACGTAAAAATCGGCCTCCCAAAATTTGTCCGGCCGCGTAAAATTTTTCCTCGTAATCAACAGAGAGGGGAAAGAAATCAAGTCCCTCTCTCATATTTCTGGACATAACGGCGGTGGCGAAAACGGTCGTTTCCCCGTAGCGAACAAGAACGGAACCGTCCGCCTGATCCGCCAAATCTGATATTTCAACGGAAAGTTTTTTACCACCAAAATCAACAGAATATTCTTTTTTCTTCATTTGTTTTCAGCTGCCCGAGATTTTTGATTTTCAGATTTTAGAACACTAAGTATTAAATTTTGCTTTATGTTCTACTTATCCATAAACCAATTACACGGACAGACAAATAATAAATTACTGATAAAATTTTAAAGCCTAACCTTTTAATAAATATTTCTTCGGATTTTCGTCCAAATCAATGAATTCGTCGGTAACTTCTTTAAGTTTTGCCGAAGTGGAGCGACCGAAAGCTATCACCTCCACTCTTCTTCCTTGGTTTTTCAAGTATTCAACAAGCGGGATGTAATCTCCGTCCCCACTGGCAATCACTACGACATCAACAATCTGGGAGGTCTTAATGGCATCAACGGCGATTCCGACATCCCAGTCCGCTTTTTTCATTCCTCCATAATATTCCTGCAAGTCTTTTACCCTCATTTCAATTCCAAGCTTTTCCAATGCTTCAAAAAAAGGTTTTTCCTCGCCTGTTTTTGTTCTGACAACGTAGGCGAAGGCGCGAATCAATTGCCTTTGCCCGACGGAATCACTTAAAAGCTCCTTAAAATTGACTCGCTTTTGATAAATGGCGCGCGCCGAATGATAAAGATTTTGCACATCAATAAAAACAGCAACGCGCTGATTTTTGTACTTAGGTGAACTTCCAAGAGAAAGCATATTTTTATTGAACCAAGAAGACTATTTTTTCTTCGCTTTTTTGATTTCCAAATTCTTCATCAAAGAATTGTATCTTTTTTCGTCCTTTTTCTGCAGATAACCCATCAGTTTTCTCCTCTCCGCGACCATCTTCAAGAGGCCCCTCCGCGAGTGGTTATCCTTGTGATTTTTTTTGAGATGCTTCGCCAAAGCGTCTATTTTGGCGCTTAAAACAGCAATCTGAACCTCGGGAGAACCTGTGTCCTTTTCGTGAATCTTATATTTGTCAATAATGGGTTGTTTTTTCTTTGCAGTTAACATTGGGTTTACTATACCAAAAACCCCGATTTTTTGCAAATTTTTTAAAAATCGGGGTTTATCGCGCGAAGACAACCATCTCGCACATCACCTAAAAATAACTATTTTCCTCGCAAGCAGGGCGCCTCTGTCGCCCGACCTGCCGACCGCCCGAATTCTCTCTCCGCTGATTAAATCTTTCAGTGTTGCCGTCTCTCCATCGGAAAACATAATTTCCGTTTCGGGAAGAATGACTATAACGCTAAATCCACCCACTGAATGTTTTAGTCTTATTGTTTTCGCACTAAAGGAAACACTGCTGACAATCGCAATGATTTTTTCATTCCCGTGTGGTAAAAATTTCGGCGTTGCCACCAGCAACACAACCAAGACAAAAATCGCCACTGAGAATATTACGAGATACTTTGTTTTTCTGTTTTTCATGGCATAAGGGACAACAGCATTGCAATCCACCTATGGCAAGTCGTCATAGAATACCCATAACCAACTATTCTGTAAATATCTCAGCCCGAGATCAGACGCAACAGCTGGTGTTAAATCTATTGATGCTGGATTTGTAACAATTCGACCAAACTGATCTTTGCCATTATTGTAGCCATAAAAATATGCGTATTCAGCTTCCGACCAACACAGCGGAATGTCTGTAAAAAGACGACGAGGGTTAGCTCCGTTTGCCAAGTCCCAATAATTATCGTCTTCATTCCATGGACCAACTTCCCTTACTGTCACTCTGTATACCCAACTATCGTTTTCTTCTCGGTATATGTCCGAAGTATAAGGCAGATTATTGTATTGTGGCAATGTTGGCCACCCTAAATTAGCGAATTTCACATATTTGTCGGGAAGGGCTACTTCATAATTTGTGTTACCGTTATACTGAGTTCCATATACATTACAATAAACTGCGTCTGAAAGAGTGCTGGCCTCTGACTGTTCTTTAATTTGTTTTACTCTTAATTGTTCTGATGACCACCATTTTCTTATACCTTTTCTAAAATCAAGGTAACGGGACCCAAGCAGTTTTCTCAACGACTTATCGGTATTGGTCATAATCCTTACAACTTGCTTATTGTATTCATTTTGACCAGCAATGCTGGGCCTATCTTTCAAAGAAGTTTCTGTTTTTGCATTAATATAGTTGCTTTTTTGGTAAAGCGCAGTGATTGATTTTTGCTCATCAATAGCAATTGATGAGATGCCATTAATTTCATTTTTTGGGAGAGAGACCAGAAAATAAGTTTTTGGCCTCCTTTTTAATGTAATTATTTTCAGTGAGAAGCAGGTATGGTAATACTGGTTTTTGCAACCATGGGTCGTTTTGCTGATTGTTAGAGCGGGCCTGTGTGATCATCACACCTGTTCCACTAATAAAAAAAGGGTAACTAGTGCGACAACAACCTCTTTGTTGCCTAGTTTTATCTTTTTTTTAATCATAAGCTTAGTCAAACTATAATTTCAAATAAATCTACAAAAAATAAATTTGTCTTGTTTTCATGGCTTGAAATTAAAACTGACAACTTGCGACCTTTATATTTCGCGAACAAACCTGCAATCTGAACCTCCGGAGAACCGGCGTCTTTTTCGTGAACCTTGTATTTTTCAATAACCGGCTGTTTTTCCTTTGCTGTTAATATTAGAATTACTATACCAAAAACCTCCGAATTTTTCAAATTGTGGTAAAATGCCGGTATGCCCGAACTGCCGGAGGTGGAGACAATCGTGAATGATCTGGAAAAAGTTTTGCCCGGACTGAAAATCCGGGATGTTTGGACTGACCGCGTAAAATATATACAATTTCCAAAAAGTTTTTTCTTGTTTAAAAAAAGGGTTATCGGGAAGAAAATACTAAGGGTTGAAAGAAAAGGAAAAAACATTTTAATCCACCTGTCCGGAAACATAACGCTTTTGGTTCACCAAAAGATGACCGGGCACCTGCTTTACGGAAAATGGCGACGAACAAAAGAAAACCCTTCAAAGGGTTGGGAAAGCTGGGAAAGCGCCATTCCTGGACCATTAAAGGATGACCCGGAAAATCGCTTTATTCATCTTATTTTTTTTCTATCAAACGGAAACCAATTAGCGCTATGCGATATGAGAAAATTCGCCAAAGTTCTCCTTTGGAAAACCGACAATCTTGAAGAATTGAAGGATATTAAAGATTTGGGACCGGACCCTTTTGATAAAAAATTCACTCTTAAAAAATTCAAGGAGCGTCTGCGCGGCTCGCGCGCTATTAAGCAAACGCTAATGGACCCAAAAACAATCGCCGGCATCGGCAACATCTACGCGGATGAGATACTGTGGGAGGCCGGGGTTCATCCGGCAAAAAAAACAAATAAATTAAGCGTGGAGGAGATTAAAAAAATATATTCGTCCATAAAACCGATATTCCGGCGGGCGATAAAGGCCGGGGGAAGCTCATATATTGACTACCGCGACGCATTCGGAAGAATGGGTCATTACCAAAAAATGCGTCGCGCCTACCAAATGACTGGCGCGAAGTGCTCAAAAAATGACGGTGGAACCATAAAAAAAATTAAAATAGGGCAAAGAAGCGCCCATTTTTGTTCCGTCCATCAAAAATTGTAAAAACCGCAAAACATTATCATCCCTCTTCGGTATTCTCATATCCTTTTTAAATTGCTATCATACTTATTATGGAGGAAGCGGAAAAAGATTTAATTTACACAATACTGATACTTATCGGACTCGCCTTGGTCTGGTATTTTACGGGCGGACCGTCAAGGCCCTCGGCGCGCAGTGGCCCATTTTTAAATAAGCCGATAAGGACACACCAGCAAGAGATTATCTACCAAACAAAAAAGGAGGCCGATAACGCCCCCTCTTCAAAAAAAGGTCCGGGAAAGGATTCCGCCTTCAAATACCAAGCCACCCTCGCTGTCGGATCGGGAGCGAGGGAATCTTCTCCACAAAGGGAATACATTGAAATTAAAGCTTCATCGGTCAATAGAAATTTTCTCCTTTTAACCGGATGGTCGCTGAAAAACAAAGGGGGAAAAGTGGTTAAAATAGGCAAGGGCTCCTACTTGCCCGTTCCGTCTAAAATAAATTCCCAACAAATAATTTTCCTCAAACCGGGAGAAAAAGCTTATGTTATAACAGGAGAAAGCCCCATAGGAACAAGTTTTCGAGTAAATAAGTGCACGGGATATTTTGAAGAATTCCAAAATTTCTACCCGCCACTCGCCAAGGAATGCCCACTGGCGAGTGAAGATGACCCTCCCGATTATCTTAATGGAAACTGTTTGAATTTTATCAACAACATTCCAAGATGTGAGACTGTTTCCGCCGATATTCCATCAGGACTTTCCGGAACATGTCGAAAATATGTTACACAAAAAATAAACTATCAGACCTGCGTCCAAAAACACAAAAGTGATTCCGATTTTTATAGGGAAGAATGGAGGGTATATTTGGGGAAAAACAAAGAGCTTTGGAATAACAGGGACGAAACAATAATTCTTTCAGATAAAAACGGAAAAATGATTGACTGGCAAACATATTAAAGATATAATTCATTTATGTTAAGCGTTTTCCCGGGACTTTTAAATTATCCGCTTATCGGAATTTTTATCCTGCGCGTAGCCTTGGGGTTCGTTTTTTTAAAATTCGGACTGGAAATATTTTTTCAAAAAAGAAGAGCGGTTGAAAAATTGGGAGGCATTTTTGAAATTATTTGCGGAACACTCTTGGTTATTGGTCTTCTCACTCAACCATCCGCTCTTTTTGCCCTACTGATAACGCTAATGGCCATCGTTTTTAAAGCGGTAAAAATAAATGGGATATTTTCGCAGTCGTTGATTTTTTATATGTTTTTGGCGATTGTTTCCATTTCCCTTGTTTTGCTGGGTCCGGGAGTGTTTTCAATAGACTTACCTTTATAATAAGAGGATTTAAGGACGTGCGCCAAATGGTTTAATCTTAAGGCGCGCTAAAATCCGCCCATAGCTCAGTTGGTAGAGCAGCGGCCTTTTAAGCCGAGTGTCCCAGGTTCGAGTCCTGGTGGGCGGACAAGGAGCGAAACGAGTTGGACGGCCACAGCAAGCAAACTGCTTTGCTTGCGTCATGACTTGAAGAGATTTTTCATATCGCGAAGCGATGAAAAATCAGCGCCCTGCAAGGGCGAGTCCTGGTGGGCGGACAAGGAGCGGAGTGGGTGAAGCCGACGCCAGACGGCGCGCAAAGAACGGCAATCTAAAAAAAATGAAAGAAAAAAATATAATTTATGATAATTCAAGTGTGTTGCTCCCGGCCTCAAAACTTCCTCAACCAAGTGCTAAAAAAAAGGACTTCCGACAAACGGCGCAGTGGAGAATTTTTCGCATTATGGCCGAGTTCATTGAGGGATTCCAATTTTTGGTGGATTTCAAGAAAACAGTAACTTTTTTCGGTTCAGCGAGATTCCCTGAAAACAATCCTGACTATAAAAGGGCTCAGAAACTCGCCTATCTTTTAGGCAAAGCGGGTTTCACAATAATTACAGGAGGAGGACCGGGTATTATGGAGGCGGCCAATAAAGGGGCGCATGAAGCTAAAACCCATTCCGTCGGATTGAATATCCAACTGCCCTATGAGCAAAGAATAAATAAATACATTAAAAAAGGGATTGGTTTTCATTATTTTTTCACAAGAAAAGTAATACTCTCTTACTCCGCCCAGGCATATGTTTATTTCCCGGGAGGGTTCGGTACCTTGGATGAGTTTTTTGAGATAATAACGCTTATTCAAACCAAAAAAATAACTCAGCGAATACCTGTAATTTGCGTGGGAAAGAAATATTGGACACCTATATTAAAATGGATTAACACGGATGTTTATGGAAAATTCAAGGCAATTGATAAGGAAGATGAGAAAATTTACACCATGGTTGATTCCCCTGAAGAAGCCTTTAAAATAATTAAAGCTTCAAAAAAGAGGACTCCTTGGATTTGATTTAAAGTTCAATTAAAACTTTTTCCACGCCAATCTCAAAATCAGCTCTTCCAAGTCTCGCAGTGTGATAAAGTCTAACAAAAAACAAAGAATATAAGCGCAACTCTTCCTCTGTAAAATTCTGCAGAGCTGACAAAGTTTTTTTAACCACAAAAGGATGTAAACCGCTTTCTTTGGGAATATTTTTTACATTTGATTCCAGTAACCCTTTAACCAGAAGAAGGTTTTTTGTTTGCCACCATAATTTCCAAAAAATTTCTTCCGGTGTCACACCCCTTAAAAGCGCCTGCTGGAGAAGCGTCCACGCTTTTTTTTTATTTTTTGTAGCAAAGGCGTCGCAAATTTGGAAAATGTTAAAATTATCCTTAAGCTCTCCTCTGATTTGTTCGTCATCCATTTTCCCCCCCGAAGAACGGAGTGAGAGTTTTTCAATCTCTTGGGAGACGCGGGCGAGGTCCGGACCGCATTGGAAAATTACACTCCTTATTTCTTCTTGGGAAATATCAAGGTTGCATTTCTTTGCTTCTCCACCAATCCATTTTCTTAATTCAATATCCTTTAAAGGATTAAAGCATTGTATTTTTCCCGCCTCCTTTTTAAAAAGATTAAGCTCCTCATCCTCAATATCCTCTTCGTAAAAAAGAAAAATATTCTCTGACAAGGAAAGCCTTTTTAGATTACGTAAAACAAAATCACTTGAATCTTTTCTTTTCATCAAGTGCCGGCAGACTATGATATACCTCTTAGCAAACAGTGTTCTTGATTTTATGGATCTCCCAATTTCCGCCGAATCAAAATTTTCCTCATCTATGTCTAAAACTTCCAGCTCTTTCGCTTTTGAACGAAAAAAGGACAAAAGTTCTCTCAACTTTCGCCCCGCTCTGAAGGTATCTTTTCCATAAAGAAGATAAAGCATTTTTTCCCTTCTTCTTATAAATATTTTTTTTGAATAATTTCTTTCACTTTCTCAACTATCTCATCAAGTGTGAAATTAACTTTAATAAGAAAATCGTCCGCTCCGAGCGATATTGCTCTGTCAACTTCATCTCTCTGTCCGAGATTACTGAGAACCACCGTGGGAATTTCTTTTGTTTTCTCGTCTTTCTTAATCCTGGAAAGAACCTCAAAACCGTCCATTCCCGGCATCATCAAATCAAGAATAATAAGGGATGGATTTTTTTCTTTTAAAACATTCAAAGCCTCCTCGCCTCCTCCGGCAAGTAAAACCTCAAAACCGGCCTGATTAAGTTTCTGGGCAACGAGACCGCTAAAAAATTGGTCATCTTCCACTATAAGGACGCTCTTTTTTTCCATATATTTATTACCTTAATGATACCATATCCCCCCAATTTTTGCCTAGGGAGATATTCACTTCCATGGGGATATCTCCTTTGTAGACTTTTTCCATAATTCTGGCAATTTGAGGGGCCAGTCTTTCAATATCTTCATTTTTAATCTCAAATAAAAGTTCATCATGAATTTGGAGTAAAAGACGCGCCTTTACTTTGAGCTCATTTTTTTTAAGAAAATCATCAACTCTCACCATCGCCATTTTAATAAAGTCCGCTGCCGTGCCTTGTATGGGGGCGTTAACCGCCATCCTCTCCGCTTCCTTTCTAATATATTCTATTGGAGAATTAATTTCGGGAAAATAACGCTTTCTGCCAAACATTGTCTCGGTATAGCCATTTTTATGGGCGAATTCTTTTATGCGCTCCATATAATCCGCCATCCCTTGAAAATCCCTAAAATACTCATCATAAAAAATTTTAGCCTCTTCCCGTGAACAGCCCATATTGGCGCGAAGGGCGTTGATGCCCATTCCGTAAATGATGCCGAAGTTTATCACCTTCGCCCTCCTTCTCATTTCACTTGTTACTTTCTCGGGAGAAACATTAAAAACCTCTGACGCGACAGCCGCGTGTATATCGCCGCCTTTTTTGAAAACTTCCGCCATTTTTTTATCTCCGCTCAAGATTGCCGCGACACGCAGTTCAATTTGAGAGTAATCAAAGGATACCAATTGAAAGCCTTCATCGGAAATAAAGGCTTTGCGAATCTTTCTTCCAGGCTCTGTTCTTTTGGGAATGTTTTGGATGTTCGGCTCCTTTGAAGAAATTCTTCCCGTGGATGTTCCAGCCTGGTCAAAGGTTGTGTGAAGCCTCCCTTTTTTATCGGCCATATCGGGGAGAGCGTCAATGTATGTGGAAACCAATTTACTCAATTCCCGATAGCGAATTATTTCCTCTATAATCGGGTGGGTCTCTTTGAGTTTGATTAAAACCGAGATATTTGTTGAACGCGCTCCGCCAGACGTTTTTTTCATTCCCTTAGCGTTCAAGCCCAACTTTTCAAAAAGAATTTTAGACATCTGTTTGGGGGAATTTATATTAAATTCCTCTCTAGCCAGCAACCAAATTTTTTTCTCAAGCCGGTTCAATTCCCTATGATACTCTTTTGACAGCTTGGCAAGATAAGGAATATCCAAAAGAATTCCCCGCTCCTGCATTTCGGAAAGTATTTTCAACAAAGGAAGCTCCACTTCATAGAATAACTTCTCGGGAACAATTCCTTTAAATCGTTCAAATAATTCCTTATCCTTAGTTTTTTTTTCAGGAGGGGCTGTTTTTTCTTCATCTTTTGGTTGTCGGCCACTCTCAATCCTCTGAATCAAACTCCTGAATCCGAGTTCGTCAAATAATATCTTCGCTTTCTCAATATCAAACTGCTTCCTCCATTCGCAATCGTTAAGAAAAAATTTTATCGGAACATCGCGCCTGATTTCAGCCAAACCCTTGCTAAACATAGCCTCTTCTTCGTTTTCCTCCAAGAGTTTGATTGTCCTCGCTTTGACGCCGGCCTTTTCCAAAACATTTTTGTCTTTCTTGAGTATTTTGTAAATATTTTCAATTGTTCCGAATTTTTGTATCAACTCTCCTCCTGTTTTGTCCCCGATTCCGGGAACTCCGATAATGTTGTCTGACGGATCGCCTTTTAGTCCCTTAAAGTCCGGTAACAGTTTCGGCTCAAAACCATAGCGTTCTTTTACTTTGTCTTCGTTATATATAACCGCCTCTTTTATCCCCTTACTCAAAGTGTAAACGACCACGTCGTCATCCTCCACCAACTGAAGCGTATCCAAGTCCCCCGAAGCAATGATTATTTGGGACTCACAATTTTTATTTTTTTTTACAGATTCACGACTGACATTTGACGGATAATTTTTTTCAACGATAGTTCCAAGTATATCGTCCGCTTCAAATCCGGGCTCCGCGTAAACGGGGATTTTAAAAACATCCAAAATATCGCGCGAACGATTTATTTGTTCAACCAGCGTGTCATCTATTTTAGGCCTTTTCCCTTTATATTGTTCGTAGGCGATTTTTCTGAATGTCGGTTCCGGCAAGTCATAGCAAGCGGCGATATAGTCAGGCTTCAACTCGCGGATTACTTTCAAGAGAAAAGCAGTGAAACCATAAAGCGCCCCCGTCGGCGCCCCCGTCGGCGAAGTGAAATTCGGCAGGGCGTGAAACGCGCGATGCAAAATCGCGTGCGCATCCAATAATACCAGTATTTTTTTTTTGTTTTTTTCCATTTCCTCAATTATAGCATTTTATCGTTCATTCACAGAGATTGTTTAAATCTCGTAAATTTAATAGGATATCAATGTGGGAGTAGAACAGAAAAAATTAAGGGGTTGAAAGTTGTGGATTTTGATAGTGGCACTAATTTGGCTTGCGTCAATTTTTTTAGGCTTATGGTAGTAAAACAGCTTTTATTGATTTTAGAAATTAAAAATAATATTCCATTTTAAAATCATTATCTCTTTTTTGTCTTTATACAGGTGCTCTAATTTTATTTGAATAGGTTTGGGGGGCAGGATTTTTTTAATTCACTCCGCCCATTCCACGACTACGATATTTTTTAGGTCTTTTGTGCTAAATTACTTAATCCAGGTAAATTTAATGTGGTTGCATTCTACCTTGAAACGCACCGCCTTCCCTTAACAAACACTTCATAAGGATATTCGTTTGAAAAATAAACCCTGCGTTCTCCTTTTATTAAAATTGATTAATTTCTTTTAAATCAGTAAAATAAGGGCAAGAGATAATCCGTAAATCAAAAGAAAAAAATGACTTCAAAAGCTGTTTTTGTCCACGGTTGGGAATCCTCCCCAAAGGAGGGGTGGTGGCCTTGGTTAAAAAAGGAACTTGAGAGCCATGGGTTTGAAGTTATCGCTCCGATTATGCCAAACCCCGCGAAGCCCAAAATGGATAAGTGGCTGAGGGAATTAAAAAAGACTGTCGGAACTCCCGATAAAAATTGTTATTTCATCGGGCATAGCCTTGGTTGCATAACCATATTGAGATATATTGAATCTCTCAGAAAAGATCAAAACATCGGAGGAGTTATTTTAGTCGCCGGCTTCACATCCAATCTCGGGTATGACGAGTTAGACAGCTTTTTTAAGAATAAAATCAAATGGGGCAAGATTAAATCCCATTGCGAAAAATTTACGGTTATTCATTCAAAGAATGACCGGTATGTGTCTCTTCACTACGGATCTTTTTTCAAAAAAAAGCTTGGCGCGAAACTGCTGAATGAAGAAAAAATGGGGCACTTCACAAAAAAAGACGGAATAAAAAAACTTCCACCCACACTGAAAGCAATATTGGAAATGCAAAAAAGTAAAAGATTGAGAAAAGGAAGTTCTGTTTAGAAAATATTTTTTATTTCAAGTTTTTTCTCATTTTTACCCGATAGCCGGAAAATCCGCAACTGTTCCAAAACCTAATTCCCAAAACATTAAGGCTGTCCACATTAAGTTCGGCGTATTTAATTTTTTTCTCCCTAAACCATTTCATTAAGGCGCTGGCGAGTTTTTCTCCGGCTCCTTTTTTTCTGTGTTTTTTAGTTACAATCAAAGTATCAATACTGCCCATTTTTTTAAAAATGGTGGAACCGGGTGCTTTTTCTATAACACCCTCGCAGTAGCCGATAATTTTTCCGCCTGATTCGGCAACAAATATTTTTGTGTCGCGACGGACCATTCGCGACATTATGTTCTTCCTCATATTTTTATAGTCGGAAAAAGGTTTGTAGTTTTTATCAAATTCGCAGTGGTAATCAATCACTTGTTTTAACAGACTTACAATTTCTTTTGCATCCTTTTTTTGAGCTTCCCTTATTATTATTTCGCTTCCCATTCTCCGATTATAGCATTTCCACGCCGCTTGTGCCGAGATTGCTTAATTTTTGGGAATTTAATAGAATATCAATAAGAAAGTTTGTATAATAATCAGTTATGTGAAATATTCCTTTTCTTTTCTGGGCTATCGCCCAATTGTTTTAAAAAATTTTCAAATTTCTTTTTCTTTTATTTATAAAGGGGATAATCGGATATTTTTTGCTCCGTACCTCCGCAAAAAATGTTTATTTATCAAAAAAAATTGATACATTTTGTAAAAATAACACAGGACTTGCATTATTTTGAGATTTAATATATACTTTTAATGTATTTAAGTAAATAATTTACAAAACTATGAAAATATCAATTATTGAATTCTCGGTAGAAAACTTTAAAATTTTCAAAAAAAGGATTATTTTCTCTATGTTTGCGCGAAAAAGTGAGCATACTTTTGATAGTAATGGAGAAAATTTACTCAAAACATCTCTAATCTACGGACCAAATGCCTCTGGGAAAAGTACAATCTTACAAGCTTTTACTTTATTACGAAATGGCGTAATAAACTCTGCTAACAACCCTGAAGGGTCAATTTTACCATATCAGCCATTTGCATTATCTTCTGAAAAAGATAAGCCAGTCTTTTCTGAAGTTATTTTTTCTATGGGTAAAAAAATATTTAAATATAATTTTTCTATTTTAAAAAATGAAATTGATACAGAGAATCTATTTGAAGTTTTAGCATCTGGTAAAGAAAAACAATATTTAACAAGAAAAAAACAAAATATTAAAGTTTATGCTGATTTTGAAATAAGCAAAGATGTTGCTGAAATAAAAACAAGAAAAGAAGTTTTATTTTTATCATCTGCTTCGCAATGGAATAATAAGCTTGCTATACAAATAGTTGAGGGATTCAAAAATGTAAATGTTATAAGTGGTCCTGACAGTGGAAATTACCGTGGATATACAATAGGGTTATTTAAAAAAGATGGGAATAAGAAAGATAAAATTTTAGATTTTCTTAAAAAAGCTGATTTTTGTATTGAGGGTGGTCTTGTTGAAAAAATGGAGATACCAGAATTTGCAAGGAAACAAATGTCAACAATGGGAGCAAAAGATGTACCCAATGAAGTTGACACTATATTTTTCACCCACAATAAATTCGACACAAAAGAAACTAAAATTGGCACAACTAAATTTAACATGGGAGACGAATCTGCTGGAACACAGAAATTCTTTGATGTGCTCGGACCAATTGTCGACACCCTAGAAGATGGAAAAGTTTTGTTTATTGATGAATTTGATAACAGTCTCCATCCTTATTTAACTAAATTTATTATTGATCTTTTTGAAAAAAATAATCCAAAAAATGCACAACTAATCGTGACCACGCATGACACAAGCCTGTTGTCACACAAAGATCTTAACAAAGAGCAATTTTGGTTTACAGAAAAAGATAAATTCGGTGCAGGTAACTTATTTTCATTGGCAGAGTTTAAAACCCAGAGAAATGATACTGAGTTTTCTAAAAAATATCTGGAAGGTAGATTTGGCGCTCTTCCATTTGTAGATTTTAAAAATTAAAAGATATGAGTAAAAGATTTAAAAGAAATGTGCCGAAACGAAAGCAATATAGTTTTATTTATGTCTTTACAGAAGGCACGAAAACCGAGCCTATTTATTTTGAATCCAAGAAAAGCGAAATTAGACGAAATTACATTAAGATAGAAATAAAAGGTAGTGGTTATAACACAGTAAGTCTTGTAGATTATGTTTTAGATTTTATAAAAGAAAATAAAATTGATTTAACAATAGACGAATGTTGGGTTGTTTTTGATAAAGATGACTTTGTCAAAGATTTTGATAATGCAATAAATAAAGCTGAAACAAATAACTTGAAAGTAGCATATTCAAATGAGGCTTTTGAATTATGGTTTTTATTGCATTTTAGTTTTATGAGCTCTGCAATAAGGAGAAAAGATTATAATAAAAAAGTAACGGAAAATTTAAGAAGATTAACGGGCGATAAAAAGTACAAATATAGCAAAACAACAGGTATATATTCACTGATTAAAGATAGGGAATCAGATGCGATAAAAAATGCAAAAAAACTTTTAAAGCAACATGCAGAAGAAAAATCTTTTTTGAAAAAGAATCCTTCAACCACTGTTCATTTACTTGTTGAAAAGTTGAATAAATTAAAAAAATAAGGAGTTTGAGGGAGGGGGAATTCACCCCTTTAATTCCCCCTCCCTCAAACGGAAAAAGAAATTTGAAAATTTTTTAAAACAAGTTTTCTTATCAGAAAACAAAAGAAAAGGAATACATCAGCTAACAGCGTATATCTGGTTACGGCTTTTATACAAAAGCCTCCACCCAAATTTACTTTTCGCTACGCTACAAAAAAAACTTCGTATATCCCTAACGTTGTGACGGAATTCAAATCTTTTTCCCGATTTTCAGCCGGTATTCAAAAAATTAGGAGACTTGACTGTTATTTTTCTCTTTTTATCTTTCGTGTGTTCAAAATTTATTTGGACGCGGTTTTTTGGTAATATTTCTTTTATCTGTTCCGCCCACTCCACAATTATGATATTTTTCGGATTCGCGACCATTTCCTCCCACCCTAAGTCAAGAATTTCCTTGGGGTCTTTTATGCGATAAGCGTCAATATGAATCAGGTGTTCAAAATCGGACCGCCCTGATGAACTCAATTTGTATTTTTTTTGTATGGCGAAAGTGGGGCTGGTTACCCTTTCTTTTATTCCCAGTCCTTCAGCGAACCCTTGCGTAAAGCTTGTTTTCCCACTTCCCAGCTCTCCCGTCAATGTGATTACCGTCGCGCCACCATCCGCTAGATTGAAAGATTTTTTTATCTTTCCCTCTCTTATTATTCCAACTAGAAAGCTTGCGAGTTTTTGGGTTTGGAAAAGATTGTCCGCAATGACGGTTTTTTTCATAATTAATAGTTAACCTTTGAAAGAAAGTTATTCTTGAAAGAGGTTTGGAAAATCAACGCAATATTTTTTTCAGTTTTTTTTCAATAACCCAAAAAACGGTAAAAACAAAGAGGGTTATCACTGTCACAAAAATGGCTATAAGATACAAATCAAAACCTATCGCCATTCCAATTCCGGCCGCCACCCACAGACCGGCGGCTGTCGTGAGTCCCGTTATCTTTGATTCTTTAAAAATAATCAGACCGGCGCCTAAAAAACCGATACCCACGATTATTTGAGAGGCCATTCTTAGCGGGTCAAAATTAGTAATGCCGCTGTTTTGCTGAAAAACAATGCGAGAAATAATAACAAACAAAGAAGACGCCATGCTAACCAAACCATAAGTTCTCATCCCCGCCATTTTTCCCGACAAAGACCTTTCCAACCCAAGAAGTCCTCCTAAAACCAAAGAGAGAAAAAGCTGAACAAAGATAATAAAATTGGCTCCGTCTAAGGCATTCATATATTTTTATTTTACCATATTACGCCCGGGGCGCAATTTTTTACTTCGGACGATATTGCAGAGCCTCAAAAATATGTTTTTCAAGGATATTTTCTTCTCCTTCAAGGTCTGCAATTGTGCGCGCCAATTTAATAACCCTATGATAGGCTCTCCCTGAAAAATTAAGGTTCTCAGCCGCTTTCAATAAAATATTTTTTACTTTTTCCGAGAGCGGGGCAAATTTTTCCAACTCGCGCATTCCCATTTCACTGTTCGTTAGAATCTTTGTTTTCCCTCCTGAAGATGGTTCACCTTTGATGGAAAACCTCTCTATTTGAATCTTTCTCGCTTTAATAACCCTTTCCCTTATTGATTTTGATTTTTCCTCATTACCTCTCTTGGCGGAAAGTTTTTCATACTCAACTTGAGGAACATCAATCCAAAGATCTATTCTGTCCACTATGGGTCCGGAAATTTTTCTTTGGTAACGTATAAGCGACCCTTGCGGACAAACGCAAGGCTTATTTTGAGAACCCTTATTCCCGCAAGGACAAGGGTTCATCGCGCAAACCATTATAAATCTGGCTGGAAATTTCAATGACCCTTTGGCTCTGGCAATTGTGATGTTTCCATCCTCTAAGGGTTGGCGGAGCGCTTCTATAACCCTCCTCTCAAATTCTGGGAATTCATCTAAAAAAAGAACTCCTCTATGGCTTAAGGTTATTTCTCCCGGCTTTGGATAAATACCTCCCCCAACTATTGATACATAAGAAGAGGTGTGATGAGGGCTGCGAAAAGGACGTTCTAGCATAAAACCTTCTTTTAAAGCTCCACTCACACTGTGTATTGCTGTTATTTCCAATACTTCATCAAAAGAAAGAGGGGGAAGAATGGTTGAAAAAGCTTTGGCAAGCATTGTCTTGCCTGTGCCCGGAGGACCGACCATTAAAATATTGTGGCCTCCGGCCGCGGCTATTTCCAAACCGCGCTTAGCGCTCTCTTGCCCTCTCACATCTTCAAAGCCTAGAGAAAAATTGTCTCTCTCTTCAACTATTTTAAAATCTATTTCTGCCACAGGAGATTCCACTAATGAAAATTCACTTTGTTTGCTGAAATGAGAAATAAGTTCGCTCAGATTTTTGCAACCAAAAACCTTAATTCCTTTTATTAAACTCGCCTCTTGAATATTTTTTTGGGGCACAAAAATCTCTTTGAATCCCATTTTTTTCGCAACTCCAACGGAAACCAGTGTTCCTTTAACAGAACGAATTGATCCATCTAAAGCCAATTCACCTAAGAAAACTTTATCTGTCGCGTCAAAAAAAATTTGTTTTGACGCAAGTAAATAAGCGAGAGAGATTGAGAGATCAAAAACCGGTCCTTCTTTTTTGAGGTCGGCTGGGGCAAGAGATATGATAACTTTTTGATTTTTCTTTTGAGGAGAAACAAGTCCTGAATTTTTAATGGCCGCCGATATTCTGTCTCTTGACTCTTCAACCGCTTTGTCCGGCAAACCAACAACGGAAAAAGAGTGAAGACCTTGAGAAATGTCCGCTTCAACATCAATAATATTTGCTCCCAAACCTATTGTTTGGATTGAATGAACTTTTACGGACATAAAAAAATATGTTTATGATTTATTTCGAGCGTCTTTGATGCAATATTCTGCCATTGGATAAGCCTCTAGTCTTTCTTCGTCTATCTCTTTGTTGCATATCTTGCAAATTCCGTAAGTTCCTTCATTGATACGCTTCAACGCTTTTTCAATTGACATGAGGTGTTTTTCAAAATTATTCTCAATAGCCTCTCTGTTTTCTTGCTCTTCAAAGGTGTCCGCCAATTCATTTTTATCAGAAACCATAACATTCATATCCGGCACGGTCGTTTCCCATTCACCAGGGGCCTGTAGATTAGGGCGCGCCACTCCGGACAACTCCTTTTCGGTCTCTTTTTTGTGTTCCTCCAGTTTCTTTTTAAAATATTCTATTTTTTCTTTTGATAACATAATGGCTCTATAATAACAAAAGGATGCGAAAACCGCAATTCTTTATTCATTTAAATATCTTGGAGAAGAAAATCTCCGAAAAATTTCTTTAAGGGCTTTCTCACCGAAGGATACCACTAAATATTTTTTTCCAATAAAAGAATACACTAGGAGTTTGTCGCCATTTTCTCCAAGCAACTCTCTTGTGTCTTTATTTTTAATTTCCATGTCTTTAAATATGTCTTTTTCTATCTTTTCCTTTTTAATACCTAAGGTACCACCAAGATCGGAAAAAATATTTTTTTCCCACCTCATCATACTCGCAAAAGCGTTTTCATAAGAAGTGACTCTAAAAACGAAAACTGGCTCATTTGTGGAGGAAGAGAAAATAAACAAATAAAATTTATCTCCCAGCGAGTCCAACAAACCTATGGGAGGAGAAATGCCGATACTCTTAAAAAAATCAGCTGTTGTTGTAAGAATTCTTACTCCTCTTTCCGATTTCTTAACAATAGGGAAATAACGAAGTTCTCCCTCGGGAATTTTTTCTTCCATTATTTGAGAAATTTCTTTGATATTGATTTCTTTTTCTGAATCAGAAATTATAATAGAACTCGGAAAGATTAAAATTTTGGTTTCTTTTTTTGTTTTTTGTTTAATGATTAAATACCCGGCTGTTCCCGCGGCGGTTAAAGACATTAAAAAAAGAAGTAAAACAAAAATTTTTAACAAGGTATTCTTTGTGTTTTTTTCTTTCTTTCGGGACGTGGCGCGAGAAAACTTTCTTTTTGATTCAGTGGCGGCCATATCAAGTATTGATATATTTTTCTTTTTTATATATTCAGAACTATCACTTTTCAGTGTTCTTAAATTTGGTATCTTGCTTTCTTTTTTGGGGGTATTATTTTCCATAATCATAAAATGTTCATCGGCATTATTAAATATCTAAAGGAGTTATCATCCGCTCCTGAAATAATAAGTGGTTTTTCTTCTCCTGAAAAACGAAGGATTATTTCTTTGGAAGAAATGTATTGCAGACAGTCAAATATATATCTATGATTAAAAGACATTTTTATTTTTTCCCCGGTGGTCTTCGCCTTTATTTTTCCCGTATGTTCTCCTGATTCTGAACTTGAAGTTGAAATGGTCATAAACTCGCTTTCTGGATCAACGCCTATGTTTATTTCATTGAGTTTTCCGGAAAAAATTGAAGCTGTTTTCAGTGCCGCGGAAAATGAATTTTTGTCCAAAACCGTGTCAGTGATAAACTTTGTCGGGATTATTTGCTGATAGTCGGGAAAAATTCCTTCAGTGAGCCGGGATATAAAATTAATTCCATCCAATGAAATGAATATTTGATTTTTGTTTAGGGTTAACTTTAACATACCTTTTCTTCCATCAAATATTCTTAATATTTCAGAGACACTTTTAATGGGGATAAGTATGTTTTTGAAACCGGGAAAAAATAAATTTGTTTTTTTTTCAGCCAACCTGAAAGAATCGGTGGCAACAAAAGTGAGAGGAATAGCTTTGTCGGATACCGCATAAACCGAAGATATTTCAGGTTTTATGTTTAAAAAAGAAGCCGCGTAATTCACCGACTTTAACCCTGAAATAAATTCACTTACGGGAATTTCAAAAATATTTCCCTCTTTGGCAATCGGTAATACGGGAAAATCATCGCAAGGCTGACCTTTAATCAATGTGGATGTGTCAGAAGTCAAAATAAGAAGACTGTTATGTTGAGATTCAAGTGTAATATTCTCATCTAAAGAGAGACTGGCGAGAAAATTATTAACAACCCCTGATGGGATGGTTATCATTCCTTTTTCCTCTATTTTTGCGGGTATTTCAACACTTAATCCTATTTCAAGGTTTGTTGACGTTAATTTTAATCTTCTTCCTTCCCCTGAAATTAAAATGTTGCTCAAAACAGGCAATGACAAATTTTTTCCCGTTATTTTTTCGCATAGCCCAACCGCCTCTTTAAGATTAGTTTTAGAACAAATTGCTTTCATTGATTTAATTTTGAATTTATTTGTTGATAATATAATAATATAAATTTTTTAAATTTTCTTTTTTATTACTACTATTAGCGCTTATAAATATGTTTATAAGCCATAAATATCTTTATTTTACCTCTCCCTTTCTCCTCTCATCCACTTGATATTCTGTAAGTAAACTCGGTTTTAAAAAGTGGATAAAATCAATATTATTTCTCTTAAAATAATATTGATTTTTTTATTCACTTTTTTTACACACTTTTTCCATAAAGTAGTAACCTTATATTTTCTATCTCCTCGTTTAATTTATCATCTTTTTTTATTGAATCCCTTATTTTTTTATAAGCGTGAATAACCGTAGTGTGATCCCTTTGCCCAAATTTTTGTCCAATATAAGGGTAGGAAGTGTTTAAATCTTGTCTTAATAAATACATAGCGACTTGTCTGGGTTTAACAACTTCTTTTCTCCTTGTTTTTTCAAACAAATTTTTTTCATTAATATTGTAAAAATCGGCAATCACCTTTATTACTTGGCTCATAGTTATTCTTTTAATCGGTTCGGAATTTTTTTTGATAAGTTCTTTTACCTCAACAAGGGAGAGATCCCTTCCCCGTATTTTATTCTGCCCCATAATTGAATTTAAGGACCCCTCAAGCTCCCTTATATTTTCTTGGACGGTCAGGGCTATGCATTCCAATATTTCTTGTTCTATTGAAAAATTATTTTCCTGCACTTTAGCCTCCAAAATAGCCAGACGGGATTCATATTCCGGTTTGGGAATATCAACCATCATTCCCCCTTCACACCTGGATCTCAATCTTTCTTCAAGCCCTGAAAGATGTTTTGGCGGTTTATCGGAAGAAAATATAATTTGTCCGTTTCTTTCATAAAGGGAATTAAAAATATGGAAAAATTCCTCCTGAATTTTAAGTTTTCCGGAAAAAAATTGAATATCATCTACTATTAAAAGATCATATTTTCTGTATTTTTCCTTAAAAGAAGGAATTGAGTTGTTGCGCATACTGAAAACAAAATCATTGGCGAATTTTTCTGAAGTGGTGTAAAAAATGTTAGCATTTTTGTTCTCTGATTTTATTCTGTTTCCGATTGCTTGAAGAAGGTGTGTTTTTCCCAATCCTACACCACCGTAAATAAACAAGGGATTATATGCTGTTCCTATATTTTTCGTCACAGCCAGCGCCGCCGCGTAAGCCACTTCGTTGAAGGAGCCGACGACAAAAGAATCAAAAGTGTATTTAGGGTTGAGGTTGGCCTCTTTATCTATGTTAAAATCGCTAAAACCCAATTGTTCATTACTTCCCGCTTCTTTTTCCGGCAAAATCGTTTCATTTTTTTTGCTTTCATCCTCTTTTTCTTGAGCGTTAATAAGATATTCAATGTTGCGGACATTAGGTTCAATGGAATGAATGGCCTTGAGAATGAATTTATTGTATTTTGTTAAAAGCCATTCTTTTACGAATATATTTGGAACACTAAGATAAATAACCCCGTTTTTTTCATCAACAATACTTGTATTTTTAAACCATGTTATAAAATTAGCCCGGGAAACATTGAGTTCTATTTCAACCAGAGCATCCTCCCAAAGTTTTTTGTAATCCAATTTCATTGATTCGTATTATATCAAAGTTATTGATAAAATGTTTGAGTATCAAAAAAGGGCAAACATTGCTATTATGTTAATAATATGTGGATGACATGTGAATATTGATTATTTAAAAATACGTTGTCTTATTTGTGTTGAATAATATGCCTTTAAAAATTAAAAGAATTAATAAAGAATTGTTTAAAAAAGTGTTTTCCTCCGGGAAAAACGTTTATTCAGACTTTATTTTCTTGAAAAAACTAAAAATCAAGGAAAAGAATAAATTCTTTTCCTTTGTTGTGTCAAATAAAATTTCCAAAAGGGCGGTTGTTCGCAATAAAATTAAAAAGAGGGCCCGCCATATTACCGACAAAATAGCGCCTTCTTTAATCCCTGGTGTGGCTGTGGCGGTTTTTTTTAAAAAAGGAGCGGATAAGTTTGATTTTAGAGAAATGGAGGAAAAACTCATCTCTCTCTATAAAAGAGCGGAAATTTTACAATAAAGCAAATTACTGTATAGTTAAAACATAAATGTTCAGTTTTCTTATTTCCATTTATAATGTTGTCTTTTATCAGCCACTATTGAACGGCTTGGTTTTTTTGATTAATGCCATGCCGATGCATGATATTGGCTTTGCTGTTATTTTATTGACAATCATTGTTAAATTCATAATCTTTCCTTTTCAGCACCGGTCAATTATGACCCAAAGAAAAATGCGTGAACTTGGTCCGGAGTTGAAGAGAATCAAAGAAAAATATAAGAAAGACAATCAGACACAAGCGAAGAGAACGATGGAACTTTACCGCGAACACGGCATTAATCCTTTGTCCGGTTTTCTTATTCTGTTGATACAGCTTCCTCTTTTTATCGCCCTTTATAAAATTTTTATGGGTGGAATAAATTTTGACACTTCTATAATTTATTCCTTCATACACATTCCTCAAAATATCAATATTAATTTTCTCGGTTTTTTTGATATGACGCAACGAAGTTATTTTTTAGCCGCACTGGCGGGAATTTCTCAATTTTTTCAAATGAAATTATCAATTCCAGTCCCTGAAAAAACAAATAATACTAAAAAAACATTTAAAGACGATCTGGCAAGGAGTATGGGGGTTCAAGCAAGATATATAATGCCCGCCTTTATCTTTTTTATCGCTTTGAAGTTTTCCTCAGCGATGGCTCTTTATTGGACAACAATGAATATTTTTGCTATAGTGCATGAAAGTGTTGTAAAAAGACAGGCCGAAAAAATAACGAAAATAACCCAAAAAAATGGAGAAACAACTGGAAATAATAAAATCGCTGATTGAGGGCATTCTTGAAAAAATGAATGTGGGAGGGGAAGTGTCTGTTAAGGAGAGCGCCGAATGTTCCCAATTTATTATCAAGACGGGTGAAGCGGGGATTTTAATAGGGGAAAACGGGCAGCATTTGGCCGCTCTCAATCATATTTTAAAAAAAATAATTGAAAATGAATTTAGAAAAAATGATCTGGAGAGAATTTATTTTATGGTTGACATCAATGATTATCAGGCGAAGAAGAATGAGGAATTAAAAAATTTGGCGCGGATGGGCGCCCAGAGGGCGAGATATTTCAAAAAAGATGTAACACTTAAACCGATGAATTCGTATGACAGAAGAATTGTCCATGCCTCTTTGACCGAATATCCCGATATTGAGACTGGAAGCATAGGACAAGAGCCGGAAAGGAGGGTTGTAATCAGACCGTACTCAATGACGCAAGATTAAGGCTTAGGATTAATTCTTTAAAAAAGAAGACGAATTTAAAATTTAATTTTTATTTTTAAAAGTCTTGGCTGTCAAAAAAAAGAGTGTTTTATATTATTCTCCGCGGTTGACCCGCGGCTTTTATTTATGTTAAGATATCACAATGCAAATAAAAATAAAAAAACTTTCAGGGTCTGAGGTTGAGATTGAGGGAGAGATAACGGCTGATGATTTTGAATCAAAAAGAGGGGTAGCATTAAAGGAAATCTCCATAGGGGTCAATATCCCCGGGTTTCGTCCCGGACATATTCCCGAAAAAGTATTGGCGGACAAAATAGGAGAACAGGCAATTTTAGAGAAGATGGCAGAGATGAGTCTACAAAAAGCCTACCCCTCCATAATAGAGAAAAATAAGATTGAAGCTATTGGACGCCCTGAAATAACCATCACAAAAATCGCGGCGAACAACCCTTTATGTTTTAAAATAAAAACGGCGGTGTTGCCTGAAATGGAGTTGCCGGATTATAAAAATATTGCTTCTCAGGTTGTGAAAAAAAAGGAAGATGTTTCGGTTGAGGATAAGGAGGTTGAGCAAACCATTGATTATTTAAAAAAATCCCGCGCCCGCAAAGATGAGAATGGGAAGGAAATTATTCCTGAGCTGAATGATGAGTTTGTCAAAGAGCTCGGGCAATTTAAGGATGTGGAGGATTTTAAAAACAAAATAAAGGAAAATATACTTTTAGACAAGAAGATGAAAATGAAAGAAAAAAAGAGGCTGGAAATTCTTGATAAAATAATTTCTTCAATGAAAATTGAAGTCCCCGAGATTCTCGTTGGGGCGGAGAAGAACAAAATACTCAACGAAACAAAGTCCAATATCTCTCAAATGGGAATGAAATGGGAAGATTATTTAAAACACGTCAAAAAAACAGAAGAGGAAATGTTGGCGGGATGGGAGAATGATGCCGTAAAGAGAATTAAACACAGTTTAGTTCTTAATAAAATGGCGGAGGCGGAAAAAATTGAAGTTTCTGAGGGTGATATCAATAAGGAGACGGAAAAAATAGTTGAGCACTATAAAAATGGAGGGCAGGATGTTGATCAAAACAGGGTCAAAGAATATACATATAATATGTTGAAAAATGAAAAATTATTTCAACTTCTTGAAAAATGTTAATTCCAACAGTAATTGAAAAAACTCAATATGGAGAAAGGGCTTATGATATTTACTCCCGCCTTTTAAAGGACAGGATTGTTTTTCTGGCGGGTCCGATTAATGATGGGATGGCAAACACAATAATCGCGCAGTTGTTATTTTTGGAGGCTCAGGACAACAAGAAAGATATTAGTCTCTATATTAACTCTCCGGGAGGTTCTGTTACCTCCACTTTGGCGATTTATGACACGATGCAACATATTAAGCCGGATGTTTCTACTATCTGTGTCGGTTTGGCGGCGTCTGGGGGGGCTATTCTTTTAGCCGCCGGGCAAGCTGGAAAAAGATTCGCTTTGCCGAATGCCGAAGTGATGATTCATCAAGTGATGGGTGGCGCGGAAGGTCAGGCTGTTGATATCGCCATTCAGTCACGGCATATTCTTAAAGTAAAAGACAAACTGAACAAAATTCTCTCAAAACACACTAGACAGCCCGTGGCGAAGGTGGAAAAAGACACGGATAGGGATTATTTTATGGAATCCGAAGAAGCCAAAAAATACGGCATCATAGACATTGTGCTAAAAAATAAAAATAATCTTAAATAAAAAGAGATTACAATAGTTTCTCTATTAAGCTTTTTCCGGTCATACTGCCTGGTTTTTTTAATCCCAATAATGCTAAAACAGTTGGCGCCACGTCTGTGAGGGTTCCTTTCACTTCTGCATACAATTTATTCACTTCCTCTTTTTCAAGCGGTTTGGCGCGCTTAAACTCATTGGCTATGAGGTAAAAAGGGACGGGATTGGATGAATGCATACTTTTTTTCTCTCCTGTCAGCTTATAAAGTTTTTCTTCGGCGTTGCCGTGATCGGCGGTAATAACCATAACGCCACCGATTTTCAATATCTTCGGCATTATTTTGCCGATACACTCGTCTATTTTTTTAATCGCCTTGGCGGTGGCTTCAAGTTTTCCTGTGTGTCCAACCATGTCGGCATTTGCGAAATTAACTACAATTAGGTTATATTTTTCAAGATTAGAAATAATAGCCTCAGTAACCTTGTCAGCCGACATTTCAGGGAGGAGATCGTAAGAAGGGACATTCGGAGAAGGAATAAGAATCCTATTTTCCCCTTCAAACGGTTTTTCTTCTCCTCCATTTATAAAAAAAGTGATATGGGCGTATTTTTCAGATTCAGCGATATGCAGTTGTTTTAAACCCATATCCGAAACAATCCTTGCTAAAGGGTATTCAACAGCCGCTGACTTAAAGGCCGGGAAAATAAATCCCTCCGTTTCTTTTTCCTTGTGTGAAGCGGAAATTTTTTTGTCATATTCAGTCATAGTAACGAACAATAGATTCTCTATTCTTTTTCTGGGAAACTTATCAAACTGCTTATCAACAAATGCGCGCGTGAGCTGCCTCGGGCTATCTTCTCTGAAATTATAAAAAATAACGGCATCGTTGTCTTTTATTCTTCCTTCGCGCCCCTCAATCGCAGCGGGTTCTATGGTGGCGTCAAAGATATCTTTATTGTATTGGCTTTTTATATATTCAGAAGGAATTCGGAATGAATTTCCTTTCCCCTCGGTAAAAACATCATAAGCCTTTTCTATTCTGTCCCAGTTATTATCCCTATCCATTGCGTATTTTCTCCCCACGATGGAAACTATTTTTGCGTTGGGATATTGCTCGGAGAGGTCCGCTTCTAATTTCTTATAGAAAGAAAAACCTTCTTTTTGGTAAGCGTCCTTTCCATCTGTAAAAAGGTGGAGAAAAACCTTCTTTACGTTGTTCCTCTTAGCGAAATCAAGAAGAGAATAAAGATGTTCCGCGTAGGCGTGGACGGTGCCCGAGGAAAAAAGACCCAGCAAGTGTAAAGAGGAATTATTCTCCTTAATATGTTCCACGGCCCGCAGAAAAGCTTTGTTTTCAAAAAAAGTCCCATCTTCTATTGAGTTTGATATTCTGGGGAGATAATTGAGAATAATTTTTCCAGCACCAATATTTAAATGACCTACCTCGCTGTTCCCCTCCTTTCCCCATGGTAGCCCCACAGCGATTCCTGAAGCTTGTAGTGTTGTAAAAGGGAAGCCCCGCTCAATTTCTGAAAAATTAGGTCTTTTAATAATTTCCCACGGAGAACCTACTCGGTCTTGAGGAACACCAAAACCATCCAGAATAATCAAAAGAACAGGATTATATTGTTTCATATGTTTCTAAGTTTATCACAAAAATTTCTTCAAGATAAGTTTAAATTTTCTTATTGTTTCACAGGGAGTTCCTTAAATAAAGAAAGTTTCATATTTTTTTTGACAACCGGACCCAAGTTTGTTAATATGAGGATGACGAATTATTATTTAATTTCGGCATCGTTCGGGATTTAGACCCATTAAAAAATATGGAAAAGACGAACTATATGCTTTATTTTTATGAATTTAACCAAAGTGGTCCTTTTGGTCGGTTTTTCCGGCTTGGGAGGGACGGTAATCGGCTATTTTTTGCATCAACTGATTGTTCTGCAGAGAAAAAATTCAGCCGAATTTAAGACCAAACAATTGCTTTTAGACGCCAAAGCGCGCGCCCAAAAGGCTATAGAGGAGGCGACTAAGAAGGCGGAGAACATACTCGGAGAGGCAAAAAAGGAGGAAAAAACCTCTCTTCTTCAGGCTAGAAAAATTGAGGAAAGAATCCTCCAAAAGGAGGAAAATGTGGAAAAAAGAAGAGTTGAAAATGAAAAAGCCGCTCAAGAGATTCAACTAAAAATAAGTCTCATCCAAAAAAAGAAGGAAGAACTGGGGGTTCTTGAAGGGAAAAAAATATCAGACCTTGAAAGAATTGCCTCGCTGACCGAAGAAGATGCCAAAGGCGAGTTAATTAAAGAGGCAGAGAAAAAGTATGAAGAGGATATAATTGGTCGCATGCAAAAACTTGAGTTGGCGGGAAAGGATGAACTTGAAAAAAAAGCCCGAGATATTTTAGTCGGGGCAATCCAACGACTTGCATCTTCAACAGCCTCTGAGGTAACAACCACAGCTGTTTCCATTCCCTCTGATGACATTAAAGGGAAGATTATTGGCAAGGAGGGGAGAAATATTAGGGCGCTTGAGAGGGCCGCCGGAGTGGAAGTGATTGTTGATGACACTCCCGGTTCTATTGTTGTTTCCGCCTTTGATCCTATTCGCAGACATGTAGCCAAAATAGCTCTTGAAAACTTGATTTTGGATGGAAGAATTCAACCTGCACGCATTGAGGAGATGGTTGAAAAAGCGAGAGAGGAGATTGATAAAAAAATCAAACAAAAAGGAGAGGCGGCCGCTTATGAGGCTGGTGTGATTGATATTGACCCAAGACTGATGTCAATTCTTGGGCGTCTTTATTTTAGAACGAGTTATGGGCAAAATGTTCTTCAGCACTCTATTGAAGCCGCTCATATCGCGGGCATCCTTTCCGCCGAGCTGGGAGCTGACGCCGCCCTGGCGAAAAAAGCCGCCCTTCTTCATGATATTGGCAAGGCAATGGACCATGAAGTTCAGGGGACGCATGTTGAAATAGGAAGAAGGATACTTCAGAAATTTAACGTTGATCCAAAGGTTATTTCAGCGATGCAATCTCACCACGAGGAATACCCATATGAATCAATAGAGGGGATAATCGTTCAAGTGGCAGATGCTATTTCCGGCGCCAGACCGGGTGCCAGAAGAGATACCATTGAGAACTACTTAAAGAGATTGGAAGAGCTTGAGAGTATTGCCAATTCCTTTGATGGGGTTGAGAAATCTTACGCAATCCAGGCAGGAAGGGAAATAAGGGTTTTTGTTTCTCCTGAACAAATTTCAGACCTTGAGGCTAAAAAATTGGCCCGCGATATAGCTGACAAAATTGAAGAAGATTTGAAGTACCCCGGTGAAATAAAAGTGAATATGATAAGAGAATCAAGAATTATAGAATATGCCAGGTAAGAGGGCATTCTGTTTTTTCTGTAAATGGCGTTGTAACTATGGAAGTTATTTTGCTATACTTATACTAGTACTAGCGCAGGTCGAAATTATCAGAGTATCCAGTAGTTGATATATTGACATCATGTCCGCAATAACGGAATTTGATTGTCAAAGTTCAACTACTGATGACTTAATTATGAATAAAGCAGATCTTGCAGATGTTGTTCACGAAGTTGTCGGAGGGACTAAGGTTGATTCCGAGAGAGCTATTGAAGCCATAATCAACACCATTACGGAATCCCTCAAAAAAGGTGAAGAGGTTTCAATTGCTGGACTGGGAATTTTTTCAGCCAAAGAAAGGGCGGCTCGCCAGGCGCGCAATCCGCGAACCGGTGAAGTTGTTCAGGTCCCGGCGATGAGGGTGCCAAAATTCAGGCCAGCCAAGCACTTAAAAGATTCGGTAAGATAAATTTTTCTGGCCCAAAAAATCAAAATCCGCCCATAAAGGGCGGATTTTGATTTTTTTAGTTTCAAATCTTTTACAAATAAATTCTTTTAATTCTTGAATTAAGGCGAGTAATTATCTCATAATTTACGGTTTGGGCCAGTTTTGCCAAACTGTCGGCCGTTATGTTTTTCCCCATTAAAACAACCTCATTTTTTGTTTTTACCCCTCTAATGTCCGTCACATCTATTATTACCATATCCATAGAAACAATTCCCAATATCCTCGCCTTTTTGCCGAGAACTTCTACTTCTGCTTTATTGGAAAAAAGGCGATTATATCCATGCCAGTAACCGATTGGAAGAATTGCTATCTTTGATTTTTTGGAGGTTTTAACGGTAAAATTATATCCTATTCCTTCCTTTTTTGGGATTTTTTTAATTTCACTGATTATTGTTTTCCAAGTTATAGCGGGGAGCAGAATGATTTTTTTTGCAAATCTTTTTTTTATTTTTTCAGAAGGCCACAAACCATAAAGACCTATACCAATACGCATCATATCCATTTTTGATTCAGGAAAGATAAGCGCTCCTCCTGTGGATGCCGCATGTTTAATTGGGTTAAAGCCGGCGTTTTTGGTCATCCTTGTTGTTTTTTGGAAGATTGAAAACTGCTTTTTTGTATCATTCAAATCTTGAGGTTTTTTTGCATTCGCAAAATGAGTGTAAATTCCTTCAACCGCCACACATTCCTTTTTTTCTTTTAATTCTTTTAATAATTTGGGCAGTTCATTCGGCAAAAATCCTTGGCGGTGCATGCCCGTATCAATTTTAAGGTGAATTTTTATCGTCTTTTTTAAATCTAATTCAAAAAGGTCTTTAAGATGACTGAACGAAGAAACAGTGATACTCACATTCTTTCTAACCGCCTCTGGGATGTTCTCTTTTGGGGTGTAACCCAGTACCAGAATGGGTTTCTTAATTCCTTCATTCCTTAGGGTGAATGCCTCAAGGGAAGAGTCAACCCCCAACCAATCAATCCCTAATTTTTCCATTTCCTTGGAAAAATCAATCAAACCATGACCGTAGGCATTTGATTTTACCACTGACATCAGGCGGCAATTTTTAGGAGTGATGGATCGGAATGATTGATAGTTTTTTTTAATCGCTTTCTTGTCAACTTCAATCCATGTGCGAATATGAGATAATTGGTTGTTTTTTTTCATGTTCTGGTGCGGGATACCGGAATCGAACCGGTCACCTCTGCTTGGAAGGCAAATATTATACCAATTAACTAATCCCGCATTTTGCGCCCATAGGCGACTCTTTTTTGTGGCACCCAATTTTTCCTTGTAGTCATACCGAGTATCGCTCCTTGCACATTTTTTTCTTGACCAACCTGTTTTAATTCTAACAAAAAAAAAGAAACAAATAAACCCCCAGGCTTTTATGCCAAAGGGGTAAATTTGTAAAGCGAGGGTGGTTATTCAGCTTCTTTTTCTTCCTCCACCTCAACTCCTTCTTCTTTAACTTCAACTTCTCCACCTTCTGTTTTTTCTTCCCCCTCAACTACCACCTCTTTTTCTTCCACAGCCTCGTCTCCATCGCAACTGCTGCAGTTGTTCAAAATGTCTTTTTCCATAATAATATTTATTTGATTCTAATAAAAAACGACCTTTTCAGGTACTTTCATAATCCATTATAGTTTTTTAATTGAAAAAGTCAACCCTTTTGAGTTATAATGGAATTAATGTCACAAAATATTTATGATTTACTCAGGAGTTTCCTTGAACATCTTGAAATTGAAAAAGGAAGAAGTATTAAAACAATTGAAAATTATAATAGATATTTAAGGTGTTTTTTTGACTTTTCCAAAATAAAAGTTCCCGAGCAAATTAAGGACGAAATTGTTACATCCTTTCGTTTATGGCTCAATAGACGTCCGGGACCAAAAGGAGAAGGTGGAAGAAGGGAAACAATCAAGAAAAAAACCCAAAATTATTATCTCATCGCTTTAAGGGTTTTTTTAAAATATTTGTCAAAACGCGGAATAAAATCATTGCCTCCCGAGAGAATTGAGCTTGCGAAGATTTCTCAGCGCTACCTCAATCTTATAAATGAAGAAGAGTTGGAGGCCCTTTTAGCCTCCCCTAATGGACAAGACACCAAATCTCTTCGCAATAAATCCATATTAGAGTTGTTATTTTCCACGGGTTTGCGCGTTTCTGAACTCTGCTCTCTTAACAGAAATCATATTGAAGATTCCAAAAATGGAGAATTCTCAATTAAAGGAAAAGGGGGTAAAATAAGGGTTGTTTTTATATCGGATAACGCAAAAGATTCCTTAAAAAAATACCTAAAAAAGAGGACAGATATGGACCCGGCCTTATTTGCGAGAATTCCAATTCATACACAACCTCCTGAAAAGAGTTTACGCCTCACATCTCGTTCTGTTGAAAGAATTGTGAAACATTGTGCCATTCAGGCCGGAATTTCAAAAAAAGTGACTCCACATGTCATCCGGCACTGTTTTGCGACAGATCTGTTGTCTGGAGGAGCTGATATTCGTTCTGTTCAATCATTACTCGGGCATTCAAACATAACAACCACTCAAATTTATACACACGTGACCGATAAACACCTCAGGGACGTCCATAAATTGTTTCACGGGAAAGCGCGCAAAAAAATTACTTAACCCACCATTTTTTTCGGATTGTTTCAATTTCCTTTTTTTCCTTTTCTTCTTTTACATCTCTTGCTTTTTGCGCTATTTCCGCCAGTTTTTCCTCAGGGAGAGTGGAGAGCCCTTTCACTCGCTCCCGAAGGTATTCAAATGTATTCAACCGTGGATTTTTGAAAGTTTCCTCTAAAAGAATATGTAAAATAAAGCCTATTTTAGGACCAGGTTTTTCTCCCGTAATTCTCATCACTTCTTCCCCTTTTATTTTAAGCATATTTACCGATATAGGGGATCTCATAGCCTCTTCAATCATCGCTTCGTATTTTCTAAGGCGATAAGGAGCTTCTTTTGGTCTGCCCATTCCGATTCGGTCGCAAAATCTCACCTTCATTAAGTCCCAAATATTTTCGGGACCGACATTTCGCACGGTTCTCCTTACGGCGGATAAAGTTATTGTCTCAGTTTCTGAGAAAAAAAGATGATATCTTACAAGTTTCGAAACCAATTCTATTGTTTTTTTGGGAAATTTAAGGCGAGACAATATTTTTGCCGTCATTCTTCCCCCTATAACATCGTGTCCATAGAATGTCCAATCCCCCTTTTCTTTATTGCGTCTTCTGGATGCGGGTTTTCCTATATCGTGAAACAAACTTGCCAATCTTATTTCCAGCTTCCATTTTTTACCGGCTGCGTGACCAAGACTCCTTAGGTTATGTTCCCAAACCGTAAATTTATGAGCTTTATTCTGTTCTACCCCAATTCCCTCTTCAAGTTCAGGAACGATATATTTTAAAACTCCCAAGTTTTTTATCATCATTATTCCTGTACTCGGTTTTTCCGCCATTACTATTTTAATAAATTCATCCCTTATTCTTTCTTTAGCTATTATTTTTAAATTATCCGCTTTATTTTTTATTGCTTTTTGGGTCTTCTCTTCAATTATAAAACCTAATTCAGTTGCAAATCGTATTGCCCTTAATATTCTTAAAGCATCCTCTTCAAAACGCTCTTCAGGTTTTCCAACAGCCTTAATAATTCTTTTTTTTAGATCTTCTTGACCTCCAAACAAATCCACTATTTCACGTGAAACAGGATTCATCGCCATGGCATTTATTGTAAAATCCCGTCTCATAAGGTCATTTTCAAGATTATGGGTAAATTTAACTTCGTCAGGATGCCTTTTGTCAGAATATTTTGATTCCAGGCGATATGGCGTAATCTCAATAATTCTAAGCGTTTCATCATCTTTAATTGATTCATTTATAACGGCAACCGTGCCAAATTTATTTTCATAAACTGTTTTAGAAAATAAATTTTGTATTTGTTCCGGACTGGCATTTGTTGTTATATCCCAATCTTTCGGTTTTCGGATTGCCTTGTTTTTTAGAATTTCACCTAATAATAAATCTCTAACACACCCCCCCACTAAATAAGCCTCAAAACCGGCATCAGAGAGGGTTTTAATTATTTCAACAATAATTTTAGGAATTTCATATTTCATTTTTTTTGTGTCCCCGCGGGGAATCGAACCTCGATTTCAGCCTCCGGAGAGCTGCGCTTTATCCGTTAAGCTACGGGGACAAAAAGGTTTATTACTTTTGTCACCTTTGAATTATATCATTTTTGTAGTAAAATAAAAATAAAGAATATGCCCTCGTGGTGAAATGGATATCATGACAGGCTTCGGACTTGTTGTTGGGGGTTCGAGTCCCTCCGAGGGCACATATTTTTATGTTTACTTATTGTGTATATATTGTGGACAAATTGTTTATAACATTCTTTCTAAAATTTTAATGGACATTGTCCATTAAAATTTTAGAAAGAATGTCCGTTAGAAACAGTGTTTCCTGCAATCAATATTCGCAAGGTGTTTAAATGAAGGTAAAAATTAAAATTTATGGAAATGTTCAAGGGGTGTTTTTTAGAGATTTTGTTAAAACAAAATCAAGTGAGTTGAATCTTTATTGTGAGGTTGAAAATATGCCGGATGGAACCGTGAAAATTATTCTTAAAGGCGAAGATAAAAATATTCAACGCATGATTGAACACTGTAAATCAGGACCGCCTTTGGCGGATCGTGTCAAATCATTTAACCATGACACCGAAACTATCTTGAATGCATCACGGAAAATGACACCATAGAAGGGATTAATTTCTTTGCGGCGGAATCGACTTT
>VAOY01011091.1_pt1 | contig 39681 bp, 44 predicted proteins | sample 3393881 | NCBI WGS metagenome assembly VAOY01 (sample SAMN08290430, study PRJNA428436) | hydrothermal vent metagenome | isolation source: Deep-sea hydrothermal vent chimney | place: Indian Ocean: Southwest Indian Ridge
AAAGTCGATTCCGCCGCAAAGAAATTAATCCCTTCTATGGTGTCATTTTCCGTGATGCATTCAAGATAGTTTCGGTGTCATGGTTAAATGATTTGACACGGTAGCTTCGGCAAATTAGATTAACGTGTAGTGTCCTTCCTTGTTTCTTTTGAAATATTTTGAATTCTGAAGATTGACGAGAATTGTGTTTTCTTTTACGTGCCTTTCTTTTAAAACAAGCCTGTTGACGTCTTCTTTGGCGAGGGGTCCATTCTCTTTCAAAATATTCTTTATAACATCCCTGACGGTTCCTTTGCTGTATCCCCAATCGGTCAAGGCGTATAAGCCACGTCCAACCAAAACAAATCTTTTGTCTTTAATAAGTTCATTATGAACCGTCGCGGGATGGGCATCTCTTGAAAAAGATTTTGATATACTCTTTGCCACCTCGCCAAAGTGCATGGGTGAACCTTGTTTCCTTAAAACCAAGAAAGCGAAATCTCTCATCCCTCTGGGATGAATGTTCGCCGACTGGGCAAATCCCCATTCACCGAAATTGTTTTGACCGACTATCTTTGAGATTTTTAGCCAAGAACTAATTATTTCCTCGTCTATTTTCTTTTTTAAGTCATCTCCAGCGTAGGATTTAACCATATCATAAATATCCTTATCGGAAATCAAATCATCCTCACCTATTTTTTTATGTAAACGCCTTAACGAATCTTGAATCTGTTCGGTAATCTTTTCATCAACAGTCCAACGATGATTAAATTCCTTATCCTCCTTTAGTTTTGTAAACTCATCTCCGAGAACAAGGAGAAAATGAATATGATTTTTAGTTTTTTCATCTTTTGACAGGAAATCAAGAACATCTTTTTCCGAAACCACCCAGCCTTTTTTCCCAAAAACATCCACGAGATTTTGAAAGGCATCTTTGGCTCGTTTAATAGCCTCACTCTTTCTTATTGAATCAAGAGCAAAATTTTCTATCTGTCTTACTCTTTCGCGCGTAACGCCATATTCACCTCCTATCGCTTCAAGCGTTTTTCTCTTCGGCGAAGAACCAAGTCCGAAACGCTGAATCACAACCTCCCTCGGTCTTTCTTTCAGACTTGCGACAAGGATTTTGGTAATATTTTGTGGCTTGAATGATATTACTGTCATATTAATTAGGCTATTATGTTAATAATTTTATCGGGAACAAAAATAATTTTTTTGATGTCATTATTGTCCCTTATCCATTTTTTAACATTTTCCCGTTCTAATGTCAACGCTTTAGCTTCTTCTTCTGAAATTCCGACGCGGGCTTCAAACAAATCGCGCGTTTTTCCGTTTATTTGAACGATGAGTTTGAAAGTTTTTTCTTTTATTTTTTCCGGGTCGTACTCCGGCCACGGCGCGAGATGAATTGAATTTTCGTGGCCCAAAACGCCCTGCCACAACTCCTCGGCGATATGCGGGGCGAAAGGACTTAACAGAGCAATCAGCGTTGAATAATCGTCGGAAGAAATTTTCTCTTGTTTTTCCATTTCGTTCACCAAAATCATCATTTGTGAAATCGCGGTATTGAATTTCATTTCTTCAATATCTTCCCCGACTTTTTTTACAGTCTTGTGAATCAACGCCTCCAACTTGGACACTCGGTGTCCAAGTGAACTTGGACACCGAGTGTCCAAGTTGGAATTGCGTTGCAATCGCCAAATTTTTTCCAGAAACCTTCTCACTCCTATCATACTCTCGGGGTTCCACGGAATCGCCTGATCAAAGGGACCCATAAACATTTCATAAAGCCGAAGCGTGTCCGCGCCGTAATTTTTCACAATCTCATCGGGATTGACGACATTGCCTTTTGATTTTGACATTTTTTCTCCTCCTTCCCCGAGAATCATTCCCTGCGCTGTCCTTTTTTTATACGGCTCGCTCACCGGAACGGCACCGATGTCATACAAAAATTTATTCCAGAAGCGAGAATACAACAGGTGCAGAGTGATGTGCTCCATTCCGCCGTTATACCAATCAACTGGCATCCAGTATTTCAGCTTCTTTTTGTCCGCCAACGCGCCCGCATTCCGCGGATCCGCGTAACGGAGAAAATACCAGCTGGAACCGGCCCAGTTGGGCATGGTGTCAGTCTCTCTCTTCGCTTCCCCTCCGCATTTCGGACATTTAACATTGACCCATTCCAGAATTTTCGCCAACGGAGATTCTCCGGAATCAGTCGGTTCGTATTTTTCAATATCAGGAAGCTTCACCGGCAAATCTTTTTCCGGAACGGGAACCTCTCCGCACTTTCCACAAAAAACAATCGGTATCGGCTCGCCCCAATAGCGTTGGCGAGAGAACACCCAGTCATGAAGTTTGTAAGTTGTTTTTCTTCCACCCATCCCTTTCTTTTCCAGCCATTTCACTATTTTTTTTCGAGCTTCCGCGGATTTCATATCCGTAAATTCGCCGGAATCTACGAGAGTTCCGTCACCAGTATAAACGTTAACCCCTTCATCATTCTTACTTAATGGATTATAGTGGCCTCTCACAGAAGAAATCTGCATTGTTAAATTACTAATAACCCTCCTGATTTCCAGCCCATATTTTTTCGCGAACGCGAAGTCTCGCTCGTCGTGCGCCGGCACCGCCATCACCGAGCCCGTTCCGTAATGCCCCAAAACATAATCGGCGACAAAAATCGGGACTTCCTCGCCATTCGCCGGATTAACCGCCTTGACTCCCTTGAGCTCAACACCCGTCTTCGTCTTCCCTTCCGCGGTCCGCTCCATTTCCTCTTTCTTGGCGGCCTCTTTGATATACTCTTCAACTTCTTTTCTATTGGTTATCGACAATCGATTGTCGGTCAATAGCGGATGTTCAGGCGCCAGCACGCAATAAGTGACGCCAAAAAGCGTATCAGGACGAGTGGTGAAAACTTCCAAAACTTCTTCCGGTTTTGAGTCTTGATTTCTAACTTTAAATTTTATACTCGCCCCTTCGCTCTTTCCTATCCAATTCCTTTGTTGAAGTTTTATTTTATCCAGATAATCAACCTCATCCAGATCCTTCGCCAGTTTGTCCGCGTATTTCGTGATTGCCAGCATCCACTGCTCCTTTTCCCTTTTTTCCACTTCCCCTCCGCACCGCTCGCACTTGCCGTCAACCACCTCCTCGTTAGCCAATCCGATTTTGCAGGAAAGGCACCAATTTATCGGCATCTTTTTTTTGTACGCGAGCCCTTTTTTGTAAAGCTGAAGAAAAATCCACTGCGTCCATTTGTAATAATCCGGATCACTGGTGTTTATCTCCCTGTCCCAATCAAAAGAAAAGCCAATCGCTTTAAGCTGACGCCTGAACTTGTTCGTGTTTTGTTTGGTCACGATACTTGGATGAATGCCGGTCTTGATGGCGTAATTTTCCGTCGGCAAACCGAACGCGTCCCATCCGATGGGATAAAGAACGTTGTATCCTTCCATCCTCCGCTTGCGCGCGATGATATCCATGGCGGTATTGCTACGAATGTGTCCCACGTGCAAACCGTCTCCAGACGGATAAGGGAACTCTATCAGGCAGTAATATTTCGGCTTGTCCGAAAAGTCCTCCGCCTTGTGAAGCTTTTTCTCCTCCCAATATTTTTGCCACCTGGGCTCTATTTCATTTGGATTGTATTTATTCATTTTGGTTGCGTCTTTTTATTATAAAATTTTTTGAAATTGTCTTTTTTATAATCCCATTCTTGTTTTAATTTTTCAATCTCTTGTTTTGTTTTTCCTGTTTTGTCCCAAGTTAAAATTTTCCGCCACCATTCTTCGTACTCCCGCCAATCTTTAACCGTATTTTCCAGCGCCTTTTTCCCTATCAACCAACAAACCGCTTCAATATTCGGCAAGTCCATTTTTGCTTCTCTCTTTTTGCCAATTAAAAGAGTGTCCCTGTCGGCAAGCAAGTTAATGTGAACAAGCTCGTGGGCTAAAATAATCAATCTTTGTTCCAATGGTTTCCTGGCAATTAAAACCAAAGGGTGAGAAAAGCTTTTTAGGGGTATATTCGGGATTAAATAAACGGGAATTTCTTTTCTATGCCAAGGGACTCCCGATAACTTACTGATATTCCTCAAAAGTTTTTCACCTGACTCCTCAAGAAATGAATTGAGCACCGCTATTTTTTCGCCATTTTTGAACTTTATGTAATCTTCATTGGAAAAATCCGGTATATAGCTTTCAATTAAAACCCTATCGTAGGAGAGCCAGATTTTGGGAATTTTTGTTCGTTCAAACATGTTGCTTGTTTTTAGTTACTTTCGTCCTCTTTTATCAGGAGGATTATTTGATATTATACCACGCCCGCGCGATAAAAAAAGGGAGTAATTAAATCTTAAATTCAATTACATCGCCGTCTTTAACGATGTATTCTTTGCCTTCCGTGCGGACGAGTCCTTTTTCGCGCGCGGCGGCGTAGGAGCCGGCGTCCAGTAGGTCTTTCCAATTTATGACATCCGCTCGGATGAATTTTTCCTGAAAATCGGTGTGTATCGCCGCGCCCGCTTGCGGCGCGGTTGAATTCTTTTTTATCGTCCACGCCCGCGTTTCATCCTCGCCGGTCGTAAAGTAAGTCATCAGCCCGAGCATTTTATACGCCTCAACGATAAGCTTATCCAAATCGCTTTTTATCTCCAATTCTTTTTTATCTTCCTCGCTCATTTCCAGCAAATCCTCCTCCGTCTTAATGTCCAAAACAACATGATTTTCTTTTTTCAATTCCTCGGAAATCTGTTCTTTGAAATCTGAGGAGTTGTAAACATAAAGAACCGGTTTGAAGGTGAGCAAATGCAAATCTTTCACGAGAGCGAGTTCGTCCTCGTCCAACTCCGCCTTTCTCGCCGGTTCGCCTTTCTCCATCGTCGCTTTTATTTTTTTGACCGCCTCCATTTTTTTTATCGCCTCTTTGTCGCGCGCCCTGACTTCCCTTTCAAGATTGCGTTCGCTTTTGCTCGCCGTTTCCAAATCCGCCAAAATAAGTTCGGTTTCTATAACGCCAATATCATTTTCCGGGTCAATTTTATCGTGAACATGGATTATGTTTTCATTTTGAAAAACTCTCACCACCTCGCAAATGGCGTCCACTTCGCGAATGTTCGCCAAAAATTTGTTTCCGAGACCTTCGCCCTCGGCAGCGCCCTTTACCAATCCGGCAATGTCAACGAACTCCACCGCCGCCGGAACAACTTTTTGGGAACGCGAAAACTCCGCCAATTTTTGCAGGCGTTCATCCGGAACTTTCACCACGCCCACATTCGGGTCAATGGTGCAAAAAGGATAATTTTGTATGTCCACCTGCTTCTCGGTCAACGCCTTGAAAAGCGTGCTTTTCCCAACATTCGGCAGACCAACAATTCCAATTGATAAAGACATAAGTTTTTATATTATTACTATTTTAATAAATCATCAAGCTCAGATGACAATAATGCAGATTTATTGAGCAATATTTGTTCTTTCTGGTTTAAATTGTCGGCAGTCATTCTGATGAGTTTGGTTTCAATAGAGTCGCCAAGCATTAAGCGATTTGTTTTCTTTAAATAATCCTCAGTTTTCTGATAAAAAAGTTCGGCGTACTGCTTTAACTTATCTTGTGATATAGGGTGCCAGCTCCATCTACTGCCATCAAATTCAAAGAGTTTTTTTACTTTTTCGCTGACTTCTATTGATAGATTGCCATCCTTAAAATCAATCCAATCGTCACTAATGCTATATACAATCCTTACCGACTTTTCGTCCTCTGCTTTATACCAATATACAAAGGAAAACACATCCGTATGAAAGTCATGAAGCACTCTTGCTTTTTCAAGAGCCGTAACTGTATGGATTTTATATTCTTCCAGCAGACGCAGATAACTTTCTCGCCAATTTTTGAGCCAATTTTCAATATATGCCTGATTCCCAAATAATGGAGTAAGGTCATTTTTAAGATTTTCGTCGCTAACATTATTCATTTTTATTGTAAGTTTATCAAAAAGCGCGCGTAAATCTTTCGCCTCTTTTACTTTTTTGGCATTAAGATAGTCAAAGTCGGGCACTATCTTTTTGCCCATATACCAAAGGAGGTCGTATATATCACGCCCCTTCTCATTATATATCGCCTTGCCCGCCCCACGCTCCCCGCGCAAAAATATCGCGGCAATCTTACTCGCCATAAGCGCGGACATATTGTATGTTTTTATAACAAAAGAAAGCTGATATTCATTTTGTGTCCAGCGCTCTGTTACAATTTTGGGGCGTATCACAAAGTGATTGAGATCAATTTTAATATGCACCTGATTTGAGCCAAAAGCCAAACCTAATTCTTCGGCTATATGAAATTTTAATGTAAGGCCTCTGTCGTTTGTTGTTCCGACGGTAAGAAAATCGGAATCAACACCATAAACATCCTTGAAGTGCTTGATTATTTCTTCTTTTAGCTTGTCCAGAAAATTATTTGTGACTTCATGATTAACTTCAAAATCTAAATCAACCGACATTCTATCAAGGTTATGGCAGATTCGGAGCGCGGAGCCTCCATACATAATCCAATTATTATATTCAGGATGATGATAAATAAAGTTAAGCACATAATACTGCAATGCTTCCTTGGTTGCATTAAGCTGAACATCAACTCCAACCCCTCCATAGGACACGGAGACATCTTCAAGTTTTCTTTTTAGTGTTATAAAAATCTGATTATCCATGGTATATGTATTTTTTTATCATTGAGTAAAACTTTTTTCGTTCATTATTATCCATTTCATTAATATCAATACGCAATTCTTCAATTAACAAATCTACATCCTTAAGCTCCAAACCCCTAAACTGCCGTGTTTTGAAGTAGAGTAAATCAAAAAGCGCCTTTGATGGTGAAGCAATAAAAAAATCAAACTTATTTTTGACTAAAGTGAAATCTGCAAACAAATCTTCCTTTATGGACCAGTACGCGAAACTACCTATTTTGGTTTTATAATTTCTAGTGATTTTCGGCGTAACAGATGTGATGATGTGTATAATCTCAGTAGTGAGATTATAATACTGAAGCGCTGTCCATGAGCTTATGTATGATGGCTTGCGAAGAATGTTTGCGAGATAAAATAAATAAGAAATATCGCTTTTGTTTTTATTGTAAAAATCAGCAGACACATACAACCCTTTTTTAAGCGAAATAATCTCTTTACGCTTTAAAGACCGGCTGATATAGGTATCAACCGTGGTGTCCTTAAGCCCAAGTCCCATATTCTCATTAAGCTGATGAACAGTATCTTTGCTGAAATAAGGTAAGGATTTTAGCTTTTCTACAAGATTTTTTCTGCTTTTCATAACTATGACAATAGTGTATCAAAAGTGAAACGACTTGTCAATAGCTAATTTTTGGATAAAACATTAAAAAGCGCGCTTTTCCCCACGTTCGGCAGCCCGACAATTCCGATTGATAAAGACATAAGTCTTAACTTAACAAATTCCGCGGGAAATAAAAAGCACCCCGCGTTAAATTACATAAAATGTTTCTGTCAGTGTTGGTGAATGGGTTTTTCATAATATTTTATGACCACCCTTGCCACCATTTTTCTTCGCCGGGGTCTTCTTGCTTGGTTTCAACGGGATTATTTTTCTTTGTATCTAATCTTGGTGGAGTATCTCCAGATAGTTTTTTTATAATTTCAATCATTATATCTTGTTCTACGAAAAACATGATACGACAATCTCCGTTATGCAAAAAACAATCCATCCCTACAAGATTTATCCCCTTCTGCTCTCTACCGTAAATCAAAATATTAATTATATCATATGGAAGAAATTGCCCTTTCTTCTCAAAACATCTTGCAACAAGGCAGGGTGAATATTTATACGAATAATCAACAATCAGTTTCTGTTGTTTATTCATAGAGTGTTTGTCCATGACCCCTGAAACAAAATGTGCTGTCATCGCTGTCACTGTTGTGACGATAGCTCCATAAGGAAGAGCTGAATTAGCTGTGGCATAGGTGAGATAATTCTCATCTTTTTTTATTCCAATAGTACAAATTCCCTTTGTTGTGATAAAAAGAACTCCATCATCCCCTTCTTTTAGTTTGATGGGGTAAAAAGAAACGATATCTCCGCATTCTTCTTTTTCTTTTTTAATTAATTCAATAAAGCTTTTATCGTTCTCGCCTATTGGTTTTGTCCATAAAGACGAAGCTTCTCGGCCGAATATGCCCTTATCTTTGCCAGTTACCCTTAATATTGTGGCTTTGTCTGGGCTAGTTTTGACATGTTCTATATACCCTACACTAACGTTGACTATCTTTTGTTTTATTAGCATGGCAAAGCGAGCATTTCTCCTGACATTATCTTCTTTGACTGCCTTAGAATACTTAAAAAACAACCCGCCAGGAGGTGGAATAACCCCATCTGTTAAATATTCTTCAAGTTCATTATGCTTAACCAAGAAAGAATTCCAATTAGGTGATTTTATTTTATTTATTATGTCATTTCCCATAAGGTTTTGGGTAGATAAATTTATTATTTATAATTATAAATATTTTATGACCACCCTTGCCACCATTTTTCTTCGCCGGGGTCTTCTTGCTTGGTTTCAACGGGATTATTTTTCTTTGTATCTAAAACATTTGTGTTACCAAGTGGATCTTCTCCATAAGTGTTTGCTCCAATTGTTCCTTTTTTAAAGAGAAGAATCAATCCTGGGTAAATATTATATAGTGGGATAAGAAGAGTAAAAGCTTCGTATCCTGACCTCCCTAAATCATGAAAGCGTTTAATGGTGGTGCAGATCCACAGCCAAATACAAATGATAAAGATGGTTGCAAACAAAACTAGCCCAGGTGATGGTCTTTGGCTTAAGTAATCAACAATAATAGCCACGATATTAACTACCACAAAAATACCAAAATATTCTAAACGACTAATTCTACCATTAAACTTAAAAATGTTCTTCATATGATTTTTTGTTAAATAATAAAAATCTTTAATATTTATTATTTAATCCCTAAACATCACAAAACCCTGCGATAGTTAGGTCTTACGACCCTGCCAGTAGATATTCAATTATTTTTTGATAATACCATTGTTAACGGGAAAAGGCAAGGGGTGGTTAAAAGGTCGCAAATTCCCCATCCAAAAATTGTGGGAATAAAAAGCGATAGCAGAAAACTCCCACAATTTTATTTTGTTTTAGTTTTTGTTTTTTCTTTATCCACGAAACTGGTTGACTTTGGGCAGTAATTTGATAGCATAAGTATATCAATACGGGAGGGCTCCCAAAAGGTTAACTACCTGCGGCCGCCCTCCTTTTGTTTTTCTCGCCCTATTTTATTTTTCACATCTTCTAAATAACTATAATAGACTCGTGTTATTTGCTTATACAAAGAAGAAGCGAATTTTTTATTTGGGAACAATATCTTTTTAAATTTGTTTTCTGCAATAAGAAAGTCAACTAATTTTTTATAATCTCCATCGCCGGAAACCAAAACGACTTTATCAAAATTCTCCTTTTTATAAAGTTTTTCCATAACAAAAAAGATGATATCGGAATCAACATTTCCCTTCTTTTTCCCAAGCATAACCGTATTGTGTTCCCTGAATTTCAAAATAAAACCAGTCTCTTGAATTTCGTCATACAAATCTTGAAATTCATCGTTAACGCAACCTAAAAAATAATAAGCCTTTTCAACATTGTATTTTTTATTTAAATAGACTCTTAATCTCTTTAAATCAACTGCCCATTTTTTATCTGACTTGGTTGTCCCCAAGTATAGATTTTGCCCGTCAATAAAAGCCAGGTTATTTTCCTTCTTTTCCATACCGCGAATTATAGCACAAAAGCTCAACTCCCTCCGCGCCCACACACAAAATGGCTAAGATGTTTCTGCTTGTCTTATTTGTGATTTTTATTATTTTTTAATTTATTCAATAAAACATCAGATATGTTGCCAATTTTTTCTTTTGCACTTTTTGTTTTTATTTTTAAGTTCTTTCCTCTTTCTAAAATATAATCTTTAGTATTTAAATGACAACGAAATGAATTAACAAAGAAACGGTAATAATCTTCATTGAAAACACTTTTTGTTTTTGAGGTAACATAAAGATGACTTAGCAACATGTCGTCACCAAATAAAAACAATTGTCCTTTAGCAAAAGAATCGTTATTGAAAAGCCTAACATCGTCAATGAAATACTCAATAATATTAAAACCGTGGTGAAAAAACCTTCTTTTAATAACGTAATTGCAACTTTCTTTTTCTGACGAATCGGTTTCTTTTATTAATTCTTGAATAAAACCACCTAAGTGAGATTTTAAAAAAACATATGGCTTGTCCTTCTTTTCCTTTATAATTTCTTCGTAACTTTTGGTTTCAATGCAACCATAAGCAACATTACCATAATATTCCTCCCAACAATAATGTTTTTCTAAGACTAAACCAAAACTTTGATTGGCATAGCTTGCTGTATATTTGTATACATAGTCATTACCACACTTGTTCGTCTGACAACTTAATTTTGGCTTTACCGGGAAAGAAATATTTATTATGGCATTATTATAAATATGAGTATCGTCTTCACTTGTGCCCTTTTTCGAAATTATAATATTATCCCAATCGTCTATAGTGGGGTTATTATCCGAAATCAAACTTTTTATTTTATTTATTATTTTCATATTTCTATTTTGTATAATCAGTTATCTCTTTTAATTCTCCACTCCTAATTTTATCCCTCAAAAAAGCATTAACCGTTGGAAAATCTTCCAGTTGTTTTTTAAAATCTTCTTCATTTTTTGATAACTCCTTAATGTATGTGCCTATTCTTCCTGATAACTCCCATGGCAAAGCGCAGTCATCATGACCAAACCCCAATCTCTTTATTGTATTGAGATGCTCTTGGTCTATGGGAAAATCATGATAATTTATAAGTTTTTTAATCGTTGCACGTATAGCGTCCTCTTGGGACATCCCGAGTGTTTCACAAAAATATGCTGTGGTGCTTAATATTTGCAGGCGATTGTTTTGCTTAACATTGTTCCGCTCTAAATCACTTAATCCACGCCACCACCAATTAATATCCTGATCTGTTGCTCCTTCCGCTTTTACAGATTTTATTAATTCTTCACTTAACTTCTTTTTGTTTAAATTAAACATCATTTTTTTATTGATTAATAATCATTTAAATTAACAATTTACATATAAGATCGGGTTGGAATTTCCCTGTTGAAAATAATCCGAAACATCCTTGTTGATATACTTTTTATAAATGTTGCATGGAGCTCGCCCTCCTTCAAAACCATGCCTACTAGGAGCATCCTCTGCTTGATACCAAGAATAAACAGCGAAAACGCCAACTACTTTACCCTCAAACACCGCAAGGACGTAATCAGCTTTTTCTCGGCGTTCTCCGATTACCCACGAATGACGCGTTGTGTTTAAGATATCCTCATCGCTCATCCCTTCTTTTAGGTTTCGTGCGGTTCTAATCAAAATCACATTATCGTCTATGATTGTCTTTTTATTTTTCATATTTTATTCATAAATTTGCAACCTGTGGCAAACAATAACCCTCCGTGGGTGTCTGGCTTGCGCCAGATATGCCGGCAATTTTCGGGTGCTTATTAGGTATAAAATTATTTTTTAACAATACCATTAATTAAGAGAAAAATCAAGGTGGCAAAAAATATTAAAAATCAGCGTCTTAAAATTGTGGAAGTTTTCTGCGATAGCAGATTATTGCCACAATTTTATTTTGCCCTCCCTGTCTTAAATTTTCGTCGGGTGGCGGTAGGATATGATATAATGAAGATAATGACAAACGGTGATTCAAAAAAATATCCGCGGGTTGGATGCCATGTTTCTATCGCGGGAGGGGTGGATAAAGCGCCGGAGAGGGCGCGGGAATTGGGCTGTGATGTTATGCAAATTTTTACCCGTTCCCCGCAGGGCGGGAAAAGCCCGGAGCTTGACGAGGCGACGATAAAAAACTTCAAAGAAGGGATGAAAAAAAACGGCATTGAAGCCGTTTATATTCACACCCCGTACTACATAAACCTGGCGTCCGCGAACAATCGCATCCGCTACGGCTCAATCAAGGCAATAAGGGAGGAGTTGGAGCGCGCGAGCGCGCTCGGCGCGAAATTCGTGATGACCCATCTCGGAAGCGCGAAAGAACTGGGAGAAAAGGAGGCGTTCAAAAAAACCGTTGAGGGGTTGAAAAAGGTTCTTGACGGTTACAAAGGTTCCGCGAAACTTCTTATTGAAAACAGCGCCGGAGCGGGAAAGATAATCGGTGCTGATTTTGAAGAAATCGGCAGAATAATGAAAGCGGTAAAATCGCCGCGACTTACCGGCATATGCTTGGACACCCAGCACAGCTTCGCCTCCGGCTATGATTGGAAAAACGACTTCGCGAAAAATATGAAAATTTTGGATAAGCACATCGGGCTGAAAAATGTAAAACTAATCCACGCCAACGACAGCCTAACGGAAGCCGGCTCGCGAAAAGACCGGCATAGCCACATTGGCGAAGGAAAAATCGGCATTGAAACATTTAAAAAATTCGCGACCTTCGCGAAAAAAAATAATATAGATATGATTGTGGAAACCGCCGCTCCGGGGGTTTTGAAGGATATGGAAATATTAAAAAAATTCCTACACTGATTCAGATTCAAAAAAACCGCAGAAACGCGGTTTGTTATTCTTGATAGTTGTCTACTATCGGCTCTTTATCGCTTCGCGATAATGCTTTTTTTGTAGACATCCAAATGGTCCAACGCCACTCCCGTACCTTTTGCCACGCACAACAAGGTGTCCTCGGCTATCGCCGCCTTCACACCGGTGGAGCGAAAAACCAACTCGTCTATGTTCCGCAACAGAGAAGACCCCCCCGTCATAATGATGCCGTTATCCATAATATCAGACGCCAATTCTGGAGGAGTATCCTGTAAAACGGTTTTGATTGCGTTCATCATTTCTTTCAACTCTGGCTCTATCGCTTTTACAACCTCACTCGTCAAAACTTCCGCTCCGCGCGGAAGTCCGGTCAAGAGGTCTCTCCCTTTAATTTTATAAACCAAATCTTCTTCAACCGGAACGGCTGAACCTATTTTAATTTTTATGTCCTCCGCGGTTCTGTCTCCAATCGCCAAATTGAAATTTTTCTTTATGTAATTCGCGATTGCTTGGTCTATCTTATTCCCAGCGACCTTCACCGAATTGGACGCCACAATTCCTCCCAAAGAAATGACCGCCACGTCCGTGGTGCCACCACCTATGTCAACAATCATATGTCCGGACGGCTCATGAATCGGTATCCCAGCTCCTATCGCCGCCAAGATTGGCTCTTTAACAACATAAGCGGATTTGGCTCCAGCTTTAATTGTTGCCTCAACAACAGCCCTTCTCTCCGTTGAAGTCACACCAGCCGGAACGGAAACCATCACTTCCGGCTTGAAAATGTTCCACTTGCCGAGTGCCTTTGAAATAAAATATCTCAGCATCGCTTCCGTAACGCGGTAATCGGCGATAACTCCGTCTTTCATCGGACGATACGCCGTAATAGTATCGGGAGTCTTCCCTATCATCACTTTCGCTTCGTCCCCTACCGCCAAAACCTTGTTTTCCGGCATAGATACGGCAACAACAGATGGCTCATTTAAAAGAACGCCCTGCCCGGACGCGAAAACAAGCGTGTTTGCGGTTCCCAAGTCAATCCCAAGTTTTTTTATAAAAAATGACATTTTAAAATTAAATTCAAATTGCGCCAAGTCCCTGAATAATCTCTTTATGGAAACACTATATCATAATAAATTTGTTTTATAAACCCATCCGTACTTCCTCCGCGTCCACTCTCGCGATGTCAACGCCAATCTTCCTGAGACGCTCCTCCACACGCTCATACCCTCTGTCAATATTACGCACATTATGAACGACGGAATTCCCGCTCGCGATGATGGCAGCCAGCACAAACGCAAGTCCTGCGCGAAGATCGGGACTCTCAAGCACTTTACCGTGAAGAGGGCTTGGTCCTTTGACAATAATTCTGTGCGGATCCATTGTTTTAATGTCCGCGCCCATTGTCACCAAGGATTCAGTGTAATTCAGTCTTCCTTCAAAAATAGTTTCAAAAACAAAACTCTCCCCCGCCGCCTGTGTCAAAAAAATCGTCATCGGCGCCTGCAAATCAGTCGGAAATCCCGGGTATTCGTGCGTTTTGATATCCAGGGGCTTGTGATTATTTTTTAATCCGCGTACTCTTATGGAATTTTTCGCCGTATCTATTTTAATGCCGGCGCTTCTGAGCGCATCTACCAGTATTTCAAGATGATCTGGATTGCAGTTTTTGATAAGCAGGTCTTTTGCCGCCAATGCCCCGAGAATAAGAAAACTTCCCGCTTCAATCCTGTCCGGCATGGCGGTGTAAGCCTTCTTGCGGGAAAGCAGTCCGCCTCCCTTGATGGTTATCGTAGGGGTTCCCGCGCCACTTATTTTCGCCCCCGAAGAAACAAGGAATTCCGCCAGATGAACAATCTCGGGCTCCATCGCCGCGTTTTTAATTATAGTGGTCCCCTTCGCGAGTGTTCCCGCCATCATAAAAGTTTCCGTGCCTGTAACACTTGGGACTCTCAGCAAAATTTCGGCTCCCTTGAGTTTTCCCGATTGCGTTGAAATAAAATAACTTCCGTTTTTATCCACGACACGCGCGCCCATTTTTTTAAAACCGTCCAAGAAAAAATCAATCGGACGCTTGCCGATTACGCATCCTCCCGGATGCGGAAATTTCACTTTACCGAGTCGCGCCAATATCGGTCCGACCAAAACAATGGAGGCGCGCAAACGTTTTGCCGTTTCGCGCGAAAGTTCATAATTGATATGTTTCGTCGGTTTGATTTTATACGCCCTCTTTCCCACTCTCTTGACTGCGAACCCAAGTTTGTCCAAAAGATTCGCCGTGTGTTTAATGTCCTCTATGTCGGGAATGTTTTTTAACATAATTTCGCCCTTGAAGAGAATTGACGCCGCCATGAGCTTCAGAGCGGCATTTTTGGCGCCGTTCACGCCGATGACCCCACTCAATGATTTTTTCCCGCCAAGGCCTTTGATTAAAAATTTGCTTTTTGTCATTGCTTTCATTATGTCAAATTTTTCCGATTTCAACAAATTTTCAAATTTTACGTTTACTTTCGCGCGTTTTTTTGGGAAAATACCAACAACAATTTTTATGAAAATTCTTACCGTCATCCCCATCGCAAAAAGCCTCTTCAAGGGAAATCTCACGTATTTCACCTCAAGGGATGTTTTCGCCGGGGCGCTGGTGGATGTTCCGGTCCGCAAAAAAATCATTCCGGCGATAGTGGTGTCCTCTCAAGGAATCAGAGCCGCGAAAACGGCGGTGAGAAAATCAGAATTCGCCCTAAAGCCGATAAAAGGAGTGAGGGCGGAATCGTTTCTTCTGCCGGAATTCGTTGAGGCATGCGAAAAGATTTCTGACTACTTCATTTCATCCGTTGGGACAGTCATCAAGGAATTTGTTCCGCGAATTATTTTGGATTCACCCCCCTCGCCCCCGCCCCGAACTTTTGATGCTGGAAACACTGGAAACGAACGATATGAAGTTAAACTGTTTCAGGCGCCCGAAGAGGACAGGCTGCGGTTTTATAAAAGCTCCATAAGAGAGGCATTTGCCAAAAAACGCTCTGTTTTTCTGTGTCTGCCAACGATAGCGGGTATAAACAAAATCTCCCAAGAAATTCAAAAAGGAATTGAAAAATACACCGTGATTCTGCATGGGAAAATGACAAAAAAAAGAATGCTTGAGGCATGGAAGCGCGCAACTGAAGAAGAACATCCCCTTCTCATAATCTCCACGAAATCTTTTTTTGCTCTGCCGAGGAAAGATATCGGCGCGCTGATACTTGAAAACGAAAATTCCCCTTTTTACAAATCTCAAACAAGACCATATATTGACGCTCGAAAGGTGGCGGAAATAATAGCTCAAACCTTAAAAATAAGGCTCATTTTAGGCGACAGCGTCATAAGGACGGAAACTTTTTTCAATGCCGGGAAAGAATCTGTTCCGCGAATACTCTCCGAGTCGGAACAAATTATCTCCGAGATGGGCGAAAAAGATTCCGGCAAGGAACAAAAAAATAAAGTTTTCGCAGTTATCGGGAAAGAATTGAGACAAAAACTTGAGCTTGTCCGCGAAAAAGGAGGGAGTGCCATACTGTTCGTCAACAGGCGCGGACACAGTCCGACCACAATCTGCAATGATTGCGCGAGAACAATTCTCTGCGAGAAATGCGAAACGCCGCTGGTGTTGCACAAAGAAAGTCCAGGAAGCAAAAACACCAAATTCATCTGCCACAAATGTTTGAGTGAAACATCAGCTCCGGAAAGATGTCCTTACTGTCAAGGATGGAAACTGAAAACTCTGGGCATCGGAACGCAAAAAATAACGGAGGAACTGGAAAGTATCTTTCCGGGAATTAAATTATTCAGGATGGACAGCGACAGCGTCAAAACGCAAAAACAGGGAGATGAGTTGGTAAGAAAATTTTACGAAACGCCAGGTTCCGTCTTGGTCGGAACGGAAATTTTATTTTCCTACATCAGCCAACCGGTGAACATAACGGCGGCAGTTTCCGTGGATGGGCTTTTCTCTCTTCCTGATTTTAGAATAAACGAAAAAATATTTCATATTCTTCTAAAACTCAGGTCGCTGGCGAAAAAAACCTTTTTAATCCAGACACGCCTGCCCGAAGGAGATGAGCATCCTGTTTTTGTTAACGTCATTAAAGGAAATATCTCCGGCTTTTATCGGGAGGAAATTGAAACGAGGAGGCAGTTCCAATACCCGCCTTTTAAACTGCTTATCAAAATAACAAAAGAAAGCGGAAACAAAGAGGCGCTTCAGGAGGAAACAAGGGAAATTGAAGGAAAACTGAAACAGTGGAGTCCTCTTTCGTATCCAGCATTCATCCCCAAAAAAAGGAATCTTTACGCGCGCCACATTTTGCTCAAAGTGGACCCGGAAGAATGGCCTCCGACTCGCTCCACCCAAACAAAGGAGTTGTATAACATTCTCTCTTCCCTGCCACCGGCATGGAAAGTGAATGTGGATCCTGAAAGTTTGTTGTAAAACAAAAAACCGCCTTCCGGCGGTTTTTTGGCGACCGACTTTTTGTTTTAGTAATTCCTTGCTTTGAGTTCAAAGTAGGCTTGCGGGTGCAGGCACGCGGGGCATATTTCCGGCGCCTCCGGCCCCTCGTGGATATAGCCGCAATTTCTGCATTTCCAAATCATGGTTTCTCCCCTCTTGAAAACCTTTCCTTCTTGCAAATTATCGTAAAGCTTGCGGTATCTTTCCTCGTGCCCTTTTTCAACTGAAGCGATTCTCCTGAACGCTTCAGCGATTTCCGTAAAACCCTCCTCGTCAGCAGTCTCGGCGAAACTCGGATAAAGTTTGGTCCATTCCAAATTTTCTCCTTCCGCTGCCGCTTCCAAGTTCTCCAAAGTGGTTCCGATTTTCCCGGCAGGATAGGATGCCGTAATCTCAACCGCCCCTCCCTCCAAAAACTTGAAGAATCTCTTGGCGTGCTCCTTTTCGTTTAGCGCGGTTTCAGCAAAAATGGCGGACATTTGCTCCAACCCATCTTTTTTCGCCTGTTTCGCGAAATAGTCATATCTCATTCTCGCCTGCGACTCACCCGCGAACGACTTCAATAAATTTTGTTCAGTCTTTGTTCCTTTTAAACTTTCCATAATGTTTTATGTTCATTAAGCTCATAAGTTAAAATCCGACTTTTAAAATGTTTTACAGTTAAATCATACCACAAATCGCTTGCCGACAAAAATCATTCGCCCGTTATGTCTTTTTGCGTAAACAAACTCAGAAGTTTTATTCCGCCTTTCTCCAAATTGTCCGCTCCCCCCGTTTCCCTGTCTATGACGCAAATCGCCAAACTGACTTCAAAACCGTTCTTTCTTATGGCAGCCGCCGCCTCCAGTAAAGCCCCTCCCGTTGAAACGACATCCTCAACCAGCACAATTTTTCCGGCAGACAGATTGGCGCCTTCGGCGAATTTGCGCGTTCCGTAATTCTTCGCCTTTTTCCTCACGAAGGCGGCGGGAATTCCCGTAATTTGGCTGAGTATCGTCACAATCGGTATCCCGCCCATTTCCAGCCCGGCCAAGACGCCGGTATCGGACGGAATCAGCATCTCCATTTTTCCCGCTATTTCCCGCAAAAGTTTCGGGTCGGATTCAAATTTGTATTTGTCAAAATAGACATCGCTTATCTTCCCGGATTTCAGCGTAAACCGCCCCTTCAGCATGGAAACCTCTTTAATTTTTTTCGCCAGATTAAGCATTGATTATAAATTTGGAAATGATTTGTCGTTGTTGACCAACTTTAATTAATTAAGTATTTTTCTCCCACTGTTAATAATTTCAATGCTCTTTTATTATTAACGAAACAATTATCTATCCTTTTTATGGGTTCCCCCAAAGGTTCATCAGATAAATCATAGGTTCCATAGTGCATAGGAATAAAAATCTTTCCGCATAGATCATTGAATATTTGATGGGCTTCTTCGGGTGTCGCGTGAGATTGTTTCATGGCATAATCAGGCGCATACGCGCCGATAGGCAAAATGCAAATATCCATGTCACCAAAAGTTTTTTGAATTTTTTTAAAAACTCCACTATAGGCCGTATCTCCCCCAAAAAATATTTTTGTACTTTTAGTTATGATTAAAAAACCGCCCCACAATGTTTTATTAAAATCAAAAATACCCCGCCTTCCCCAATGTCGCGCGGGCAATAAAATTATTTGAATGTCTTTGTTTGTATCATACATTTGATACCAACCTGCTTCTTGAATTCTTATTTTATTTAATTTGTTATGTTTAAACAATTCGGACATTTTTAATGGCACCAATGCTTCTACTCCAGGGTTGTTTTTAACGATATGTTTAATTGAATTTATATCAAAATGGTCTCGATGGTCGTGGGATATCAGTAAATAATCAAGATTATTTATATTTTTAATTTCACAAGGAATGGGTATTTTCCTTGTGGTCATTGGAATGTCAAAAAAACAAGGGTCCGTGATAATCTTTACTCCATTTATGGTTATTAAAAAGGTTGAATGTCCCAGCCATATGATTTTATCATTATTGTCCGTAAAATCGTTTAAAGAAATTACCGGCAGTCTAAAACTGTCTTTTTGTTTTTCTGCTTTTTGCGGGTTGTGGCTTAATTTCCATTTTAATACTCTACTTATTGGCAATTTAACGGGAATTTTATCATTGTAAAATTTTCCGTTTATATAAATATTTCCTTGCCAATTATTTTTAATTATTGGAAGTTTTTTATTATAAGCATACTTATTTTTTTTTTGAAACATAGAATAAAACAGTGATGCTTAATATATAGATGGTTTACTTCTTTAAGATTATAACTGTTTGGTTAACTCATCGCTTCTAACAATTACAAATTTTTGTTCTATTTTTTGTTGGATTTTATTGTTTATTGTAGCTGTGCAATCGGAAACCAGATACGCGTTAAATCCTTTTTTCATCAGCGTCCGCATTGTTTTTGCCACGCACTGGTCCGTCGTAAATCCGCACACAAAAACGGTTTCAATGCCGTTTCCCCGCAAAATATCCTCCAAATCACTCCCGATAAACGCGTCAAAAGCGTATCTTCCTTTCACAAGCAAATCTCCTTCCTTAAAAAGACCGTCGGAAATTTCCGCTTTCCACGTCCCTTTGGTAAACACTTTTCCGAATGTGAGGAAGGCGAGCCACCTTTTTTATTTTTCGGATCAATGACCAAGGGGGCGTGGATTATTTTCATTCCCCGCTCCCTTGCCTTGCTCACGAGATTCTTGGTGTTTTCCAAAACTCCACGCTTTTCCAACTGCCCCTTGATTAACCGGTGATAAAGGCCTTTTTGGGTCCATTGGTTTTGAAATTCAATTAAAAGAATCGCTGTTTTTTGTTCATTTATGTCCATAATCTTTTTTGTTTATCGCGGTGGATAAAATCCGGCGGTAAAATCAAGCGTTTTCAACCATCGGAATTTCCTTCGGGTTGGGTCCGTATTTGTTCTCGCCTGGCTGAGTGTCCAACACAAAAAAAACAAACAAGATGATGGCGCCGATGAGCGGAATAAAATTTAACAGCAACCACCAACCGCTACGTCCCGTATCGTGGAGCCGACGCACGGCAACCGCCAAACTGGGGATAAAAACCGCCAGGATATAAATCCAAGACAGCGCGATGATGTTTACTCCGGAGGCGAAAAAAATAACACCGCTTAGAATACCAATTGCCACACAGACAATAAAATTAAAAAGAACAAAATACCAATATTCCGCTCTGGTTGCGCGTCCATTGAACACCGCGTACTTCTTCAAAACCTCAAAATAATAATGCATGTTTTATTTTTTCTTATTATTGTTTATAATCACCCCTTTCAACCGTTGCCCTCCATACTACCAAATTACCGACAAAAACGCACGCCAAAATACACGAAGTGACACCTGCTTGGAATAATATGTCAAAATAAGCAAAGTTTTTATTTTTTCCCCGTTATCTTGCGGAAATTTATTCGCTTTCAAATGTTGACCAAGCTTCTATCTTTGAATAATCGCGGTTTAACGACCCTCCGTTTTCCATAATCATTTCGGAAAGAGTCTCGCCATCTTCTTGGTTTATTTTCATTATCGCTGAAAGAATTTTTGGCGTTTCTTTATCACTCACAGCCACTATAAATTCAACTTCTTTATTTTTCAATAATTAAAATGTCCCATATCTTGAGTTTGGGAACCGTGAATTCAATCTCACTGGCGGTGTAATTAAATTTCAATTTCATCTCACCTCTAAAATCCGGGGATATCATTTTTACGGAAGTCGGCGTTCCCAAAAAAGAAAGATTCATTTCAATCGGAATATTCTTCTTCTCAATCGCTCCTTTGACGGAATCAAAATCATAATTGACCAAATGAACTATGATTTTATCGGAATTTTTCCACAACTGAATGCCTATTTTTTTGGAGAACGTATTCTCAACAACCCTGTTGATATTGTTGTTTAAAAAAGAATTAAGTTCTTGGGAGCTTAAAAACCAGTCATCTATGTATTTGACCCGAGATGGAAAGGAGTCTTTTATGGAGCCAATCCTGGAATCTACTTCATTAATAATAACTATTTTTCCGCCTGTTTTCATATAATCAGAAATTAAGGAAACCGCATTGTTGTCCATAACATTGTTGTTGGGAAGAATTATCACTTTATATTTTTGCAATTCTTTTAAATTAACGGAGTTTGGAGAAAAATCAGAGTCCTCGCTGAAAATAACATCATACTGAAAATGTGATTTAGACAAGGCTCTTGAAACATCCTTAAATGAAGACCAATGTCCCGATAACTTACCTTTTATAGGCTTAGCCGAGAACAAAATGGCTATTTTTGCGGTGCTTTTGGATTTTATGCCAAAAAAATCTTTATGGGAAAGATAGAAGGAATTTATTTCATTTACTGAACTTGCATTTATAGACTCACTGAGCCAACAATTCTCTTCAAAAATACCTGGACCTTTACAGTTCGGGGACAGTCCGCCCATATACTGATCCTGAAACGCTCCCTTATTGGCGTAAGCTTCAGCCATTTTTATTTGAATTAAATCTTCCGGCTTCTTGGAATTTTCTTCTAACCATCCAAAAGACATATCAACAGGTGATGCTATAGCCTGTGTTTTGGCAGAAGAATGGAGTTTGTACACGCCCTGGCTTTGATAATGCTCTTCAAGTTCCAGGTTAATAAATGCAATATCAGAAAAAGGAAGCATATTAATAGTGTGGGGAATAAGGGTCTCTCCATCACTCTTAATGCCCACCGGAAAATTATTTTTTCCTTTCAATCTTGCATAATTTTTTATTTCTTTAACAAATTGTTTATAAAAATTAAAAGCATTTTCCCTTTGGAAATTCATATAATCATTATAGAAAGGGGTTAAGGAAGGGAAACTTGGGTCCGCCGCCCTTTTTTCCTTAACCCCTTTTTGGTGCAAATATGTTAAATAATTAAATGAACTTATATTGCTTATCCCCATTCCCAATAGTTTTTGGCTGTTATACTTGTTTTTTAGATATATCCTGAACCCCTGAATTGATGCGTTGCTAAAATCTGGGCTTCCGCCATAAGCGGGGTAAAAACTGGATCCCCACGGAGAATTAACAACAATCCCATCAACACCAAGATCAACTGCCCTTTTGGCTTGTTTTATAACAGTCTCCCGCCAAAGGGGATTATTGGTTGAGAAAAAATATACGCTCTCCTCGCCTCGCTGTATGGCATCTTTTCCATCATAAGTCACTGAAAGCGCGCCCTTAAACGCCAGAGTCTCAACTTCATCGGGCCACTTGTTTATGACTCCATTAAGTCCGATAGCCATCACATATTTTTTACCTCTTTCATGCGCTTCATCAATATCTTTTTGGTAGTTAAACCTTGAATTATTTAAATAAAAATCAAAAACCAATTTTCCATTTACAGTACAATTAGTGGCATCCATCCTATTATAATCTGTATTACCACAACACCCGATAATCCCATAAGTTTGCGGTCGCGTCCACCAATTCGGCTCAAAAACATACGTTTTTGTTTTTTCTTTTCCAAAAGGAACAAGGAAAATCCATATTAAAATCGCGCCCACTACCGCCACCAATATGATTTTTACCGCTTTATTCATGATAAATTTATTTAATTTTTATCAAGAATAATAATTGCTCTTTTTATCGCAACAAAGCCATAAGCCCATAAGACAGGGGGCCATAAAGGCATTAGCCCAAAAAGACTATTTCTAATAAAAGTTTCAACTCTTGTAGAAACAAAAAAGTATTCCGAAATTATCATTATAATGAAACCAACAATAAAAAATAAATAGTCTTTTTGTTCGTATTTTATGGCAAATGATATTGCGATGATTAAAGCGTAAATTCCAGTTAAAAGATAATCGTTTTTAAAAATTGGAATAAGAGCAATCATTAAAATTATTGGAATTGTATTCAGAAAAATTTGTAAAATTTTACCCCTAATCTTCATGTTATTATAGTTAAGATTTCAATAATTTAATAATCTTTCTAAAAGTGCCCTTGTGCGCGTGCGCGATTGGCTGTCTTGCGCAAAGTTAGACTGTTCCTTTAATATTATCATAATTATCCCAAACAATAAAAAACCTCTTTTATTTCCAATCCGTGAAACAGCCCATAATCTGTTCGTATGTCTGCCTTTTTTTCGCCAAAAAAATATCGTTTCCATCAACGAGAACTTCAGGGGCCGTTCCGCGAAGATTATAATTGGAACTCATGGAACTTCCATAACCGCCGGCGGTGAGAATGGCGAGAATGTCACCTTCATGTGGCTCCGGGATTTCAATTCCCCTATTGAAAATATCGCATGTTTCGCAAACATTCCCGACAATTTGCGTGAATTCATTTTTCCCGTCCGGATTGGAAAGATTCACAATATGATGATAAGCGTCATACATAGCCGGGCGGATAAGATGATAAAACCCCGAATCAAGGCCGGCAAATTTGATACCATTTTTTTCTTTGACGGTCGTCACCTTCGCGAGCAGGACCGTAGATTGAGAAACCAGAAACTTCCCCGGCTCAATCCTTATCTCCACGCTCTTTCCGTTTTTCTTTTCAAACTCCGCTATGGGATTTTTTATCGCGTCCGCGAAATCGCTCAGATTGATTTCTTCCCTCTCCGGTCGGTATTCAACACCAAAACCCCCTCCGAAATCCAAAAAATCAAGGCCGGGAAATCTTTCCGCCACCAAACACACCGCCTCAACGGATTTCCTGAACACCTCCGGGTCATAAAAACCGGAACCGATGTGACTATGCACTCCCACGATACGCAAATTATATTCATCGCGTATTTTTTCCACGGCGTCCAAATCCGCCATGGAAACCCCGAATTTGCTCTCGTTTTGTCCAGTCGTAACTTTTGCCGTCTCGCCCGCCCCAACCTCGGGACAAATTCTTATTGAAACTCTCTCGCCTGGAAAAAGTTTTCCGAAACGCCGCAACTCGGAAAGCGAGCCGAGGTTTTGAAGAACGCCCAATTTCCCAACTTCCGATATTTCCTCGTCCCCGGGATTGCTGGGTGTGAAGATTATTCGCTCTTTTTCATACCCCAACTCCAAAGCCAGCCTCACCTCGTTGGGAGAAACCGCGTCAATGCCGTAAATCCCGCTTTCCTTTATAACCTTTACTATATGAGGATTGTAATTCGCTTTCACGGCGTAAAATATTTTCGTATTGAAATCAGAAAAAGCGCTCAGCAGGGTGTCCACCTTTTTTCTTATTGTTCGCGCGTCCGTGACAAATATGGGAGTCCCATATTCATCCGTTATCTTTCGCGCTTGCTCCAAAGTTGGAATAAACATCTTAATCGTTCATCTTACACTAAAACTCAACTGTCCGCAAAATAAAAATGCCGACTCAATAAAAAATCAAATATAAAACTACTTTTCTCTCCACGCCTGAATTCCCACCCAGATTAAAAAAGACCCAAAGGAATAAAGAAATCTGCGAAACAATCAATCTCGCCACGCCCAATAAAACACTCGCGATTCTTTTGTCTCCTATTTTTCTTCCTCAACACCCATCTGTCCGCAAACTATTGAAAATTTCCCATTTGTTTTTCGGAGAGATATTTTCACTTTTTTGCCTTTGTGAAAAATTGGCTGGTCCTCCACCCATTGGCATTTTGTTCCAACACAGCCACCGGGAGTTATGATTGTCACTTCGTTATTTCCAGTGAAGGGGGTCCCTTTGATGAAATTTTTGATTGCCACGGTCGTGTAAGTGAAAATAGAGTTTTTATTCTCATTCCAATCGCTTTTCGCGCGCTCTACGATTCCTTCAATTATATAATCCGACTTGTTGTTGATGTATTTTTTGTCTCCACACTCGGCAATGAGCAGGGCGGATCCTCCGGACTGAAATACTATAATCGGCGGCGCGGTTCCTCCGATGTCCGGGTTCAATATTGGCGCCCCAAGTTTTCCGCCAACCAAGAAAAACGCGGTTCCAGCCAAAATGAAAATCGCGGCGACTATATCAAACGTGTAAAATATTTTCTTTAAAGACATAAGCTCATATTAAATTAAAGGTCCTCAAACCACAATGTGTCAATGACTGAAAAAATTGTTTGCGAATTGCCAGAGGATTCTGTTTTTTTGCCGCAAGAATTGTAAAACCCATGGCATTGCCTCATATACACCCTTACGGTGAACTGTTTTCGGGGGCTTTCAATAAACGCGATTTGCCAATTATCACCACCCTGCGTAGAATGTTTGTTGGAGCTCTTTCCAACCCAAGCCGATAAACCGTTCCGGGTTTTATATTTTATGGGAACATGCCCTTCCCTCCGCAGATAAGCTCCGTCTTCGGGGCGGATGCTGTAAATTTTGTATTTCTCCTTGTCGCCGAAACTTTCAGCCCCGCCATACATACCGGCATATTTCCAGTTGTTTTCCGCGGCGGAATATTTAAAAATACTGTCTCCGACCACTCCATCTTCAGCGAGAAATTCGGCCCCGTCCAACGGCTTGTCGGAAATTTTAATTTGAATCATATCGGCGCTTGAGCTCGCTTCAAAAAGATTCAGGGCTCGGGATTTTAAAGGTTTCAAATAACTTGGATATAAAATTGTAAATTTATATTTTTTACTTTGATACAATTTCCGGTTTTCTTTTCCCGCCTGCGGGAAAGTTTCCGATGCCGGAGAAACATTATTTTTTATCAATCGCGCCGATTTCACGTCAATATCCCGGATCCCAATAAACGCAAAATACCCAGCCGCTCCGGCGAGAACAACGGCTAAAATAATCAATGCGATATTTGATAATTTTTCGGAAAACATAGATTCAAGTGGTTATGAAGATTCCTTTTTAAGCGCAGTCGCCATCCCGCATCGTACGCCTCCCATTCCCCCAAAAAAGAGATAAGGCCCTGACAAGTTCTCATTCCTTTTCAATTATTGTGGCATACATAAAGTTTTCACTGTCAATAAATTTTCTCACTTTCCAGCCAGTATCCTTGAGGATTTCTTTCATTTCCTTCTTGGAGACAAGCAAATAATCAAACCGCTCTCCGACATAGTTTCTGAATCTTACCCTGATGCGAAGTTGACCCGGCATTCTTCCCCTTTTTTTGTTGAGTTTGTGATAAGAAATGTGAACCGAATCTTCCGTTTTGTACGGATTAACATTTTCGGCAATAATCAAAGCTCCGGGACCCGTAATTTTATGGAATTTTTTGAGCAGGATTTTGGCTTTCTTAAAACTTCTGAATAGTCCGAAGTTGTTGCCGAACATTATTATTGTATCAAAGGTGTCCGGTTTGAATGTTTCAATTTTCTCAACGGATAAAACTTTCGCGCTTTTCACACCGCGTTTTTTTGCAAACTTTGATTGCCAGAGGAGAGTTGTCAATCGCGACAACATCAAAACCCTTCTTTTGAAGATAGAGCGCCACGCGTCCGGCGCCAGCGCCAACATCCAAAACCTTTCCCTTGGCGAATTTGATTGCCTGTTTTTGAATTTTCGGCCAATCTTTAAACTCAGCAAAATAAGCCTGCGCGCCAGATGAACAATCAAGAAACCCGTCATCCCTTTCAATGATTCCAAATGATTTTTTACCTTGAAAAAACGCCCATATTCCCTGGCCGAAAGCCTCTTTTTTGGAATTTATATTTTTCATAAACAATATTTTAAAAATTTCCGGGGTTCAGTCGATCACCCGAGAACATTTCAATGGAAAACATCCGGCAAATAAACATTGACGGACTTGCCCACAACTCCTTCTTGTTCAGCTGAACTTAAAAATCAACGATAATAAAGAAGACTGCTTTTGCAAATCCTTTTCCCGACAAAGGCCTTTATTTTCTTTTTTCCAAGCAACGCGAGTGCGACAGCCCTGTGGTTTCCATCGTCAATATCATACTTGCATTTTTTATACATTTTGCGTTCAATCGCGGTAAGAAGCTTCATATTTCTTATTACTCCGTCTTCCAAAACTATAATAGGGACGCTTTTTGTAATAATATCGGCATATTTCTTCATCTCTTCAATGTATAAAACTCTCCTCGTTTTCCAAGTAAGTTTCTTTCTGTCTTTTATACACTCTTGAACATATTTGGCGGTATCCATAACCGAATCTTTTGTTGCCTTGTCAGGCAATCCTCCCATACGTGGCCAGACACCGCATTCTTCGAGCGTTATTTCTCTTAATTCCCATTTAGAATTCAAATAGTTATCGTAGCGAGGGTGGTAATTATCCAGGTGATACGTTAAAAGATTCTTCTTTGATAATTTTTCAGATTGTTTAATTATTTTTTTCAGCCTACTTTCTATTTTTTTCTTGGTTGGCTCCGGAAAACCTCCAAAAACATCCCCCATCAGCTCATTTGCCACATAGAAGGCTCTAATAACAGCTAGCGCAGAAACCTTGTTTGGTTGCATTAACTTAATTTTATCATAAAAAATAAAAATAAAAAAGTTAAAAAACAAAAGCGGAGTTTTAACCAATTAACTCTGAGCGACAGAATAAAAATAGAAATAAGATACAGAGACGGTTGGAGTTTACGCAGGATGGTCGAGTATTCGGGACAAGGTCGGACGGCCGGTTCTGTTTACAGAGAAATGGCCGAAAAACCAAGAAGAGAACTCGGAAAGTGAAAAGGGTTGCGCTTTAATTTTCCCAGTCGGAAATTTCCCAAACATAATAATATTTCTTGGGGTCGTGCTGTCCAAACTTGTTTATTCTTCTGAAATCCAGGTTGTTTTCATTTTCCTGCCGTCCTTGGGCCTCCCACACAATAGGCATAAGTTCCCTGTAAAAACGCCCCCACTCTATCGCCGCATTGTCTATTTTTTTTGACATTTCTCCCTGTGAACCAATATCGCCCTTCCACCAAAATTGAGCGAGTGGTTTCGGCAACTGAAAAACGAGCAATAAATTTTGGTCATTGATTTTTCCATCAAGCTCAAAATCGGACAGGAGTCCATTCGCGCGCTCACCTTGAGAAATTATGAACTGAGGGAGATTAAATTTTTTCTCCATCAAATAATCAATAATCTTGGAAGAAATCAAATGACCTTCTTTCCTGTATGTATCTAAAAGCGAAAGGAACTCTTCTTTATATTCCTCGGAAACTTCATGGCAAAAGGACCTAATTTTTTCAAGACACATCGATCCTTCAACGCCAAGCTCTCCCTCCTCAAGCAATTCTGTGATGTTGGACGGCGTTTTTTTGATTTCGCTCTTGATATCTTCAAAAACATCCACATCCCAAATATCCTCGGGATTTCTAAGACCTTCTTCACGCCTCATTTTTCAAATTGGTTTGGATTGGCAAACTCCATGGTTGGTTGTAATATTGGACCTTATGCTACTTTGTTATATGGGATATTTTTAACTATCTTATCAGTGAATCAAAATTTTTATATAAATTTTCTAATATTTCAATGATTTTTTTATCTTATTTTTAAAGAATTTATCAAAAACCTTCTCGGCTAAAACAATGTGTGTAATTGGTGCTGCCATATTTTGATTATATATTAGCTGAAAAATATTTCAGCTGGCGCCCTGGCACCCACGCCTAATCCTAAGTTTATCACAAAACGGAGTTTTTAAGGAAGGTTTCGGATAAGCGCCTCGTTGCACCTGTCCGCCTTTGGCGGGAAGCTCCACGGAGCGTAGAGGGATGATAAGCGCGGGCGTTGGTGGAAGTCCGCCATGGCAGATGGGAGAGGGGTGAATTTCATTTTTCAAAATACATCATTATCGTTATTAACTCATTCCTTCTTCTATAATTGTTTCTTCTGTTGTTTCTCTTGTGAGTTTTATTTCCTCTGTAATATTCTTTTGTTTCCAAGTTCCCTTAGCAAATAAAATTATTGCTATGATTGCGACAATTATGTTAGCAATTGGAAAAGCTATCCAAATACCTACTTCCGCAAAATGAGTGTGCATTGAAAGTAAATAGGCAAGGGGGAATCTCAAAACCCATAATGAAACAATTGATAAAACCATAGAAATCATTGTATTCCCAGAACCTCTAAAAAGTCCGTTCAAAGACATTTGAATACCGATAAAACCAAAACTTAAAGCCATTATTTTAATAAATAAAGCGCTTGCTTGAATTGTTTCAATTTCTCCAGGAATAAATATTGAGGAAATTTGTTTCGCAAATAAAAACATAATTATTCCTACTGCTGTTAAGACAATAAAACCAATCTTAGCGCTTAGCTTGGTTATTCTTTCTGCCCGATCTATTTTACCTGCTCCAATATTTTGTCCTACCAGGGTTGAAGTTGCCATTGAGAGTCCTAAAGCAGGAATGATAACAAACATTAAAATTCTACTGCCTATACCATACGCTGCTAATGTGAGCGTGCCAAAAGTAGCGACTAAAAAAGTCATAACAGTCATTCCTAACGCTCTTGTTGATTGTTCAATAGAAGCTGGAAATCCTATTTTGAACATTTTTTTTATTAGTTGAAAATCTGGTTTTAAATCATTTAAGTGAAGTTGTATTTGATGTTTCCCTTTCAATAATAAAAAAATTCCAATAATTGCTGCCAGGCCCTGTGTGCCTATAGTGGCAATTGCTGCTCCAGTTACTCCATAAGCTGGAATAAAACCATATCCAAAGATGAATAAGGGATCAAGAATTAGATTTAATAAAACTGTTCCTAACACAATATACATTGGAGTTTTAACATCTCCAACACCACGCATTAAAGATTGAAAAACCATGTAAGTATACATAAAAATCATTCCAATAAATGAAATCTTCATATAAGAAACGGCGCTTGAGAAAACATTAGATTCGGCACCCATTAATTGGATAAAAAAGGAAGATAAGGAATATCCAATAATTGCAAGAACAATAGAAATAAATACAACCATTAATAATGTTTGAGATGTTATATGATCAACTGTTTTTTTATCATTTTTTCCTTTGAATTGAGCAACGAGAATAGTACCTGCTATTGCTAAACCACCACCAAGAGATATGATAAGAAAAATAATTGGAAAGCTAATGGAAACAGCTGCGATAGCTTCTGTTCCTAGTCTACCAACCCAAAAAGTATCTGTTAATTGGTAAGCAGTCTGTAAAATATTGGCAAAAATAATAGGAATAGAAAGGATTAGTAGAGACCTTAAGACTGATCCTTCTGTTAAATTATTTTTTTTATTTTTCATATTAACCGCTATTTATAAATTAGAAGTTGTAATTAGTATATAAGTTTTCCCTAAAATATAATTATTAAGATTGATATAATACCGAGAATTATATTTATTTTTTCGAATGTTACTATATTTTTTGTGTAGTTCATTTGTCTTATTGTTAAATAATTTTATTTAGCGAGCGAACCGCATATACTGTGTTATGCGTCCTGATGAGTTACGAGGAGGGTATAGCGGGGTGAGTTCAAAAAATATTTTTCGTTATTATTCATTCAGATAGGCTTTCTTTAATTCCAATAAATTTGATTTTTTAAAACTCCTTATTATATTTTATTTTTAGCTATTTTTTCTAAAATTGTGTGGTCATCTCCAAATTTACACATAGCATCACAGTTTTCTATAAGATCTGACGATAAGATATACAAAATTTCTAACTGGTTTTCTCTAATTGAAGGTCTTTCAAGCTGAATTTTGACTTCTTGTTCTCTATTGTCTGGAATGACAATATATAGTTTTGAATTATGAGAGGGTAAAGAAACCGACAAATCGGTAAGGCGCAAAATACCTGAATATATCGATGTGCTTTTTTCAACTTCAAAAGCGCAAACTATTTTATTAGTATTTTTTTCAAACCACACCACATCAATTAAGCCAATTGTTTTTAAAATTTCTGGTAAAACTTCTAACTTTGGGAATTCACTCAAGCAAAAAAAAGAAAATTTGTTATCTTTGTACTGTTTTGAGCGATCATTTGAAGCGACGATTACATCGTAACCTAAAGCATGCCCGATTTTTAATAGTTGGTATTGTAGTTTAGTGTGAAGCTCATCTTCTTGCTTCTCATCAACAACTTTATTACGGCGCTTTTCAAGCTCTTTAGTTATTTGCTCTATCTGTTTTTCTGAAAGGTTTTTTTCTTGTCCTACCAAAATATTATTTTTACCTATTTCATACAAGAATCCTGTAAACGCACCTAAATCATTAGAAAAATAACGTATGTATTTTCTATTTTCTTGTATTATAATTTCTCGCATTTTCAAATAATCATTCCATGAACAACTAATTTGTTCTCCAAATAAATGTTTGAAGCCTTCTTTTATTGCCGTATTGCATGGAGGGAATATCGTCGGATGTAAAAAATACAAAATACTAGCAACTGCAGGACCAAGTCCCTTAATATTTTTTTCATCCAACTTTATTATTTCTTTAACAAGTTTTTCTCCATTGCTTGTTTTTAAGCAACATTCAAGAAATTGTCCGAAATATTTTTTGTTTTCTTGATTTTCATAAATATCAGGGATTCTCATTTTTGGCTTCCAATCAAAGGGGTGTTTTGCACCCTTAAAAACCTCTTTTTGCTCGGTAATACACTTTAATACAAATTCTAAAGAACTGCCTTTGATACCATTTGGGAAATTACCATTTTTTATATCATCAATAACTTGAGTTACACCTTTCTTAATTGCGCGAAAAGCCTTCAATCTGTCCTCATTATTTACAAACCAAGTTTGATAAACTAAATCAGGGTTGTTCTTGTATTTTGTAATTAATTCATCCATAATTTTATTCTAAATGATTAAAGTTTATAAATAAACCGTTTTCTGAAGCAGAGCGGAAAAAACGCCATATTATCCCCCTCTTAAATAAAATAAAAAAATCAAATTTTTGTCGTGTTCCATCCACTTCTCTGCAAATGGAGCTTGCTGTTCGTCCATTCTCTAAATACTCGGCTATTCTACGAAAACTCCATCCACCCCTGTATCTAATTTCTATCTTTACCCTGTCGCCCAAGGTTAATTGATTGAAATTACGCTTCTGTTTTTTAATTTTGCTCTTTTTATCTTTTTTCATAACACCCGTATTTTACTACAGGGCGTTGCATTTAATTGTTGAACTTGGGAGAAAATTTATTTCCGATAACACGCCGCGGATGATGCGACCGTTTGCTCATAAATCCGAGAGTGCGGTGAATGGAGCGACAGCGGAGTGAGCTGAGCGAGCGGATTTAGGACAACGTCAGGGATATATGAAGTTTCTGGAATGAAGTGGAATAAAAATTTGGGTGAAGGGCGAGCCGAGCCCCGAACCGTATATCCCTTGTTATACGAGGGTAAAATTCTGAAAGAATTTTAAGCGCAGCGTCCCCGTAGCGTTTTCTTTGCTCTTTAAAAATATAGGGAGGTTCTCGCAATGCGCTAACCTCCCATTTTTTACTTAAGGAACAAGGAACATTTTTCGATACCTCCCGTTACCGAAAGTTATCCGCTTAACCCCAATCGGGTTTGAAAAATATATCTGTGGAGCATTGTTTTTTGGTTTGATAATTTTTTTATCAAACCTGTGCACACAGATAGTCTTTCCATTCCTTCCTGGCGAATGCACATATTCATCTCGCGAAATCATAATTCCAACATGATTGGGGTATGTGCCCCCCCTGTTACTGAAAAATATAAGATCTCCAGCATCACGGAATTTTTCATGAATCAAAATTCCGAAAACATCAAAGAGTTCATTTGCGTGTCTCGGGATGGGTTCTGGATATTTTGCCTGTTTAAGCAAAAAATTAACAAACCCCGAACAATCAAAATTATTAAATTGGCGGCTGTAGCGGACGGCGGGAAAGCCAATATAGGACAACACCATCGCCACAAAAAAATCTCTTTTCATCACTTAACCTCCCTTTCAATTATTTTTTAAAGAGCAAAGAAAATGTCGTATAACTGGTTGATATGCGGCTTGTTTGCATATAATGTGCTGGTTGTGGTACTATATGCGTAATTAAATTTTGAGGTTTTCAAACACAACCAACGCTCAAACTCAATTTATTGTATCATGGATGAATATTTAGTCAAAACAAAAAAGTGGGTTAAATTTGATTGATTTATAAGAATGAAAATTTTTACTGTCAACAACAAAAAAGAGGAAAAATTCCTGCGGACGAAAGTGGGTGATTTTGATTTTGGGAAGGCGAATAAAAATAAAATAAAGGAAATAGTCGGGGGAATGGCGGAAACGATGTTGAGGGCGAACGGACTCGGGCTGAGTGCCAATCAAGTCGGCTTGAACGCGCGGCTGTTCGTGGCACTGATTCCGGACGAGGAAGATGAGAAGGACGGGAAATTTTACGCTATTTTTAATCCTGAAATCATCAAGTTTTCAAGAAAGAAAATCGTTATGGAGGAGGGGTGTTTAAGCATTCCCGGGGTTTATAGGCTTGTTGAACGACCGGAAAAAATAGCGCTTGAAGGTCAAGACGAAAACGGAAAAAAAATTAAAATTCAAACCGGCGGACTCGCCGCGCGGGTATTTCAGCATGAAACAGACCATTTGAACGGCATATTGTTTATTGATAAGGAAACGAACTTGAAAAAAGACAGCTAGGAACCCACTTGGACACCGAGTGTCCAAGTGGGTTCCTAGCTAGTCCAATAAAAGTTTCTCCATATCCTTTCTTTCCAGGATATCAACCAGAGAACTTTCGGCGAATTTTTTATATTCTCCGGAATTATTAAATTGCCCCAAAATAATATCTTTTTCACAAAACCCCTTTGAATTATTTTTATATTCCCCCCAACTCGACTTGGACACCGAGTGTCCAAGTCGGTGGACTTTATCATTTAGATTAACATAAGCGCTTGTGTGCAGAAGCTGTTCGTTTGTTGAAATATGAACCGCTTTGTATTTTCCTTGGAATAGCGAGCCACTGCGTTTGTATTTATTGTTAAAAAATTTTGTATATCCATTGCCCATGCGGTGCATAAACTTTTCTATCCCCCTTTCCTCGCGCTGCCTTAAAATAAAGTGATAATGGTTAGGATTAAGGCAGTAACAAACAAAATCCACGAGTTTACCTCGCTTGGACACTCGGTGTCCAAGTTCACGGAATGAATTTTCGTAAATGCTTCCTATTGGTTCAATGGAGTTGAATTCGTCCATACTCCGCAAAAACCTCATAACATCCTCGCCAGCGGAAAAAATTTCTCTTTTGTCCACACCACGGTTAAAAATATGATAGTGCTCTCCGTTGGCAAATTTCGTTTTTCTCATATGTCTTTCATTCTACCACTTGGACACCGAGTGTCCAAGTGGATAAAAACAGGTGTATGGGGTATAATTTTCGTATGCTGAATCTTGAAACCCACTTGGACACCGAGTGTCCAAGTGGGTTGGGAACCAGAATTAGGATTGCGTTTTGGGGGACACCCATGGTAGCGGTGTATGTTTTGGACGAATTGGAAAAAGCCGGCATTTTGCCGAGTGTTGTTATAACCGCGCCCGACAAACCAAAGGGGCGGAAAATGATTGTTACTCCCCCGCCAGCGAAAGTGTGGGCGGAGAAGCGTGGAATACCGATTGAACAGCCGAAAAAGTTGTCAGACATTGCTGGAAAATTGAAAAATGGCGGATATGATTTGTTTGTCATCGCCGCTTACGGGAAAATAATTCCGAAAGAAATCTTGGATATTCCAAAACACGGGACGCTTAATGTTCACCCCTCCCTTCTTCCCCACCTCCGCGGAGCTTCTCCGATTCAATCGGCGATTCTAAAGGAAAACGAAACGGGCGTAACGATAATGGTTGTGGACGAAGAGATGGACCACGGACCAATCGTCGCGCAAGAAAAAATTGAAATCTCCGATTGGCCCCCGAAAGCGAAAGAGCTTGAAGAAATTCTCGCGCGACGCGGAGGGCGAATGCTCGCGGAAATTATTCCCAAATGGACAGCGGGGAAAATCAAGCCCCAGGAGCAAGAGCACGGCCAAGCGACTTACTGTAAAAAAATCGCCAAACAGGATGGGCTAATAACCGAAAAAGATTCTCCAAAAGCGATATTCCGCAAAGTCCTCGCCCTAACGCCATGGCCCGGAGCGTATTTTTTCACAAACAATAAAAGAGTTATTATCACGGACGCTGAAATGGAAAACGGCGCGCTCATCATAAAGCGCGTCAAACCAGAGGGGAAAAAAGAAATGTCTCTTGGAGACTTTTTGAGAGGAAACAAAGAAGCGGAAAATTTCGTTAAAAAAATAACAAAAAGAAACAACTAACAAGTTTTCCACCCTCCAATTTGAGAATCAACTAGCCCCCTATAAAAGCATAGGCGACGAGGAAAAATAAAATTCCAATGGCGGCATAAAATAATATTTTATCAATCATAATTTATCGCGAAAATCAATCGCGGTTTTTGGGATTTTTCCAACCCGGTGTGAAGCTATTTGATAATTTTTATTGATTCTACGATTGCGTCTTGCAGTGGATGGTCATTTTGATTTGTTGGAAGATTTTCAATCTTATCCACGACCTCCATTCCGTTAATCACTTTTCCAAAAACCGTGTGTTTTCCGTCAAGCCACGGGGCACTTTCGGCGGTAACGATAAAAAACTGGCTACCATTCGTGTTCGGACCGGAATTCGCCATTGCAATGACTCCGCGGACTATTTTATGATTGTTTATCTCATCAGCAAAAACATACCCCGGACCTCCCATTCCATCATTTGACCAATCTCCGTCTTTACTGTTCGGATCACCTCCCTGTATCATAAAACCCTTAATAACACGATGGAACTTTGTTCCGTCATAGAAGCCGGATTTTGAAAGCTTTATGAAGTTTTTGACAGTATCTGGAGCATCTTTCTCAAAAAGCTCAACCCTGATAAGGCCGAGGTTCGTTTTAATGTCGGCCACCGGGTTGTCGGTTTCTGAGCGAATTAAATTTGCTTGTGAATTATCCATAATTTTTTTGGCATTTTTTAAACCATTATAAAAACCCATGAGCGCCAAGAGAACGCCAGCCACGATAACAATAAATATAAGCCAATGAACCTGTTTCCTAATCACGAGAAAATGAAATTATTTTTTTAAACAATCTGGCTCCGCGCTTAACAAGCGTTGTTCCTTTTTCTTTAATCTTAATCAACTCCCTTTTCATCTCATCTCTCGCATCATCAATGGCGGCGTATAATCCTTCCTGTTCAGATTCAACGCGAACTCCGTTCACAATATGAGGGAGGCTTATCTGAATTTCAGCGCGGTAAATATCACCCTTTTGATGGTGCCTCGTTGTGAGACCGACTTCAACCCACGTTTGAATACTGCTATCGGGATGATGAATAAACTTCTCCAACCCTCCAACCTTTTCCTCAATGTACTCCTTGATAGCCGGCGTAAGCTCAAAATTTGTCGCCTTTATGTTTATTTTCATATCTTTATACTACCAAATTTTTAAAAATAAAAAAACACCTAAAAATAAAAAGGTCCCGGTTTTTGTTTCCGGGACCGTAAGGGTCTTATTTTACGGAGAGAATGGCGCGCGCCGTTCTCTCCTCCCCCTCGCTCTCTAGAACCTGGACCTTAATCAGGTCTCCTTGTTCTAATAGCAACCCAAGTCGCGAGGTGAAATTTCTCCCATTTCCTTTTTTCCAAAACTTGAGACCTGCTTTTCCTCCATCGCAGGTCTCAACGGCAACTGAAAAAAAATCCCCTTCGTTTGTTATTTGAATAATTTTCCCTTCAACTATATAATAATTCTTTTTGCCCCTCTCCATTCCAATAAAAAGAATTATTAGTGATAGAAAAACCACCAGATAGAGAACTATTCCTTTGTTCATAAACCCTCCTCAATATATTTTAAAATTTTCTGCTAGAATTCTTTCTGCAATATACCAGAGGATACAAAAAAGTCAATGGTCTGCGAGAATAATTGAGAGATGTCGCCTTTGTCCGCCTACGGGCATAAAACTAGCTCCTTCTCCTAGTCTTGGTTCTCTCTCCTTCTTTGAGAATCTGTTTTCGCAAACGAACATTATGAGGGGTAACTTCGAGATATTCGTCGCCGGACATCAACTCCAATCCGGATTCTATCGTGAGCGGCTGTGGTGGGGCAAGCTGAACATTCTCGTCCGAACCGGAGGCGCGCATATTGGTGAGGTTTTTTCCTTTGACCGGATTGACCGCCATCTCATCACCTTTTGAGGTGTTGCCGATAACCATCCCCTCGTAAACTTCCGTCCCGGGTCCGATATACAAAGTCCCTCTGTTCTGCAAATTATTGAGCGAAAAGGCGAGTGCCTTGCCGGAAGCCATGGATGTCATAGAGCCGGTCGCCCTTTTTTCTATTTCTCCCACATACGGTCTGAATCCGACAAAACGGCTTGTTAAAATCCCGTCCCCTTTCGTGTCAACGGTAAACTCGCCACGGTATCCCAAAAGACCCCGAGTCGGCCCTTCAAAAATAATTCTCGTGGTGCTGTCTTCCTGCTTCATATCTTTCATTATTACCTTTCTCTTACCGAGTTTTTCTATCACCACCCCCTGAAACTCGTTCGGAACATCAACGGTAATTTCCTCAAACGGCTCTGCTTTTTGTCCGTCAATTTCTTTAATAATCACCTGCGGTTGGGAAACCTGCATTTCGTATCCTTGACGACGCATATTTTCAAGTAGAACAACAATATGAAGCTCGCCTCTTCCATAAACCTTGAAGGATTCGGGTTGCGTAAAATCAACCTTAAGCCCGACATTTACCTCAAGCTCTTTTTCCAGGCGCTCGCGAATCTGGCGTGAAGTCAAAAACTTTCCTTCACGGCCGGCGAAAGGTGAATTGTTTATCAGAAAATTAAGCGTAATGGTCGGCTCGTCAACTTTAATCGCCGGCAGTGGCTCAGCTTTCTCTTCGGAGCATATCGTTTCGCCGATAAAAATATCCGACAGTCCGGCAATCATAGCAATATCTCCCGCGAACGCCTCCTCGGTCTCCTCGCGCGCCAAACCTTTGAAAGTGAACAGTTTTGTAATCTTGCCAGTCCTCTTTTCTCCTTCCGGGGTGAGAATAAAAACGCCTTGCCCGACACGGACAGTTCCCTCATAAATTCTCGCCACCGCCAAACGCCCCAAGAAATTATCATATGCCAAACTGAACGGCTGGGCTCTCAAGGGCAACTCGGTGTTGTTCGGTGCCGGTGGAACGCTCGCGATTATCGCGTCCAAAAGCGGGTCCATATTCTTTCTTTCGTCATCAAGGTTTTTCATCGCCACACCGTCCCTTCCCACCGCGTATATCACGGAAAAATTCATCTGCTCATCAGTCGCGCCAAGATCCATAAAAAGCTCAAGCACCTGCTCTTCCGCCTTCGCGGGGTCAGCCGCCGGCTTGTCTATTTTATTTATAACGACAATCGGCTTAAGTCCGAGTTCAAGAGATTTTTTAAGCACGAAACGAGTTTGTGGCATAGGACCTTCCTGCGCGTCAACGACAAGTAAAACGGAATCAATAGAACGCAAAACCCGTTCAACCTCAGAACCGAAGTCAGCATGCCCGGGAGTGTCCACGATATTTATTTTAGTCCCCTTATATATGGTGGCCGTGTTTTTGGCGTAAATCGTGATGCCCCGTTCTAACTCAATCGCGTCCGTGTCCATGCTCATTCCCGTCTCAAACATCCCCGTCTGGCGCATAATCGCGTCAGTCAAGGTGGTTTTTCCATGGTCAACATGGGCTATAATGGCTATGTTTCTGATTTCCATAATATTAAAAATAAAAAGCCCCGATGGGCGCTTAACAATGTTTCAACTATACCGCAAAGACGCCCAAAAGTCAAAAAAAGCACCCCGAGAGCAGTTCCTGGAAAGTTATGCACGAAGGCATAATTCGCGAGTTCGAGTTTTTGTGATAATATTAACAACATGAAAATTTTGTCTGGAGAAGAAGAAAAGGAAGCGTTTGGATACGTCAACAAAGCCGCCAAGGTGGCCCGACTCGCCTCCTGTGAGAGATCAAAATGCGGCTCGGTGATTGTTAAAGCGAGCGAAATAATCGGAAGCGGATTCAACAGTCCGCCCGGGAACTCCGAAAACCAGAGGCGATGTTCTTGCAAAAAAAATTCTTACCACAAAAAAGTGACGGACAAAACTTGCTGCGTCCACGCCGAACAAAGGGCGATAATGGACGCGCTGGCGAAAAACCCCGGCAAATTGGTCGGATCAAGGCTGTATTTCATTCGCCTGGACTCAACAGAAAAACCGTCAATGGCGGGAGAACCTTACTGCACGATGTGCAGTAAGATGGCGCTTGACGCGGGCGTTGCCGAGTTCGTCCTGTGGCGCGAAGAAGGGGTCTGCGTTTACGGCGCGGAAGAATACAACACGCTCTCGTTCCGTTTCGGGGACGAAAGCGCTTGAATATTTCCGGGAATTCCGCCTTTCTTAATCAAGATTTTGTGGTAATCTTTAGATAGGATTTATATTCTTAATCAACAGTGACCGAATAAGCAACCAACAGGAAAAAACGTAAAAAAACCATGCCTTTTGAAAAACCTGAAAAACAAACAGCCCTGGAAAACGAACCCCAGAAACCGATTTTGGATATGGGTTCCGTTCTGGAAAAGATACCCCCGATAAAAGGGGTATTTTCGCCTGAGGAGGAGGTTAAGAAAA
>VAOY01025578.1_pt1 | contig 39446 bp, 57 predicted proteins | sample 3393881 | NCBI WGS metagenome assembly VAOY01 (sample SAMN08290430, study PRJNA428436) | hydrothermal vent metagenome | isolation source: Deep-sea hydrothermal vent chimney | place: Indian Ocean: Southwest Indian Ridge
CTTGTACCCAATGAACAGGGGATTTATCGCCTTGAAATTCTCCCCTATCTCACCTATGGTGGTGAGTTTACAGTGGATATTGCCAATTTCACACCCACTGAGAGAATGGCATACAGAGAACTTGTGGAGATTGCAAGGGAGAAGAAGAAGGGGAAAATAAAGTCAGCCACTGTTACATTCAAAGCCAGTAAGAATGATAAGTGGGTAACTATGAGGGAACAGGTTGAAGTTGGAAAGGAAGGCAAACTGGATTATGAAGGCTATCTCAGAGCAAAGTATGGCAGGATTGTAGTCGAGCATGTTCGATATCATCATGAGCGCTCCATTCTTGTGAGTGGGCGCTATAACAGACAGGCTTTAGCAATAGCCTATACAAAAATTCTTAAGTACAGCAGAGACGAAATTCTTGATTATCTGCTTTCAAAAAGAGTTGATGTCAAGAAGCTCAGAGAGTATGAGGAACTCAAGCGCAAGTTTAATGCCAGGCTTTACAATGCAGAAACCACACCTGCCTATGCAATAGATACAAGGATAATCGAAGAAAGGGAAGAGCTAATGCATGAATTTGATGAGGAGCTAAAGGCAAGGGGGTTAATGGATGAATATGGCAGTCTCATCAATACTCTTGACATTGCAATAAGCTACAGACAGGAAATCAGAAAGAATATGCTTATAAGGATTCCAAAGGCAATCTTTGGCTGGGATATCTTCAAGTTCCTTCTAATAAAACCCTACAGAGAAAGGAGATATGCCAGTATCTTCCCGGGTTTACAGCCCATACCAGAGGAAGACCAGCTTGAGCAGGCACTGAGTATTCTTGCAGAGGCAGACCTGCTCTATGCAATAAGGAAATTTATTGACCCGAAAGTTGTACCTGTAAAAGATGCATATAAGATTGTTTTCAAGAAGTTCGACATTGAAGACATCCTGCAGGATTATCTAAAAGTCACTTCCAGCAGGGCGGTCGGTGGTATAGCCCTATACCTCTACTCAGACTTTATGCTTGAAGCCGCCAGCGAAGTTGTGGCTGCAGAACCCAAGGACCTGAAAGAGGTGCTTAAAGTTGTAATACGCCTTGGCAGGCGTGATATCATACCAGAAGAAAAGCTGGAAGGCATGGACGATATTAAATACATAAAGATATCTGAGAAAGCCAAACAGTTTCTTGAACTGGTGAGGTGATAATTATGAGTGAGATTGTAGTTCTCCGCTCAAGTCAGAAGGATGTTCTTATAGAGGAGATAAATGAAAAGCTGGATATCAACACAAAAAAGGTTCATCTGAGCATTCGCCCAACAATAAATATTCTTGCCTCCATTCTGACAGCGGCTCCAAATACGGATGTTATAACCTGTCCCCCCAGTCTATATGAAAGGACTCCAAAGAAAATCAAGAGCGCTCTGGAAAAGATAAATATAAGATTTGAGCCTCTTCTCCTGACTCCTGGAAGGCCACGTTCTCATCCTAACTGGAAGATTCAGAAGGTTTATGAGCTTGAAGACCAGGGTTACTCGGCAAAGGAAATAAGTGAAAAACTTGATATACCCCTGACCACTGTTTACTATTACCTCAAGAAGGATGAAGATAGTAAATAGAAATTTTTTAAAACGATAGGAATGTGTAGCAGAGAAGGTGTGCCGCCGTAGCTCAGTAGGTAGAGCGCCTGGCTGTTAACCAGGTCGTCGTCAGTTCGAGTCTGTCCGGCGGCGTTTAACACTTCATAAATATTTAACACGGTAGCTTTATATATGTAGAAACTAAATTTTGGCTGGATAGTCATATAATAAAATAATATAACTTATGAAAATCGGAGGAATTGCTGTGGCTAAAAGTAATGCCGAAGCTGAAGAAGAGTTCAAATATCTCGTAAGAATAGCAGGCACTGATATTAATGGTAAAAAGAAAGCTCCTGTTGGTCTTGCCTTAATTAAGGGTATAGGCATAAGGACAGGAGAAATCTGTTGTAGACTTGCAAAGGTAAACATTGAAAAGAGACTTGGAAATCTCACTGAAAAGGAAATTGAGAAGCTTAACAAGGTTGTAACACAGTTTCAGGAACAGAAGAATCTCCCCACCTGGCTCTTTAACAGACGCAAAGATTATGATACAGGTAAGGATATCCATATTATAGGGTCTGACCTTATGATGTCCCTGAGAGATGATTTTAACAGACTCAGAAAGATAAGAAGTTACCGTGGTATACGGCATGAGCTTGGTCTGCCAGTGAGAGGCCAGCGCACAAGGACAAGTTTCAGACGGGGTAAGAGTGTCGGTGTAAGAAGAAGGAAAGCGGGAGTAAGCAGGTGATTATATGGGCGACCCGAAGAGAATAAAACGAAAGTACGAAACCCCTTCCCATCCATGGCAGGCTGAAAGAATCCAGGAAGAGAAGAAGCTTCAGTCTGAGTATGGACTTAGAAATAAACAGGAGATATGGAAGGCTCAGGCTATGCTAAGAGGCTTCAGTAGGCAGGCCAGAGAACTTCTTGCTCAGGTTTCAGACCAGTCAAAGAGGCAGGAGAGGCAATTGTTAGGCAAACTTGTCAGGCTGAATATTCTAAAAGAAGGTTCAACTCTCGATAATGTTCTCTCCCTTAATGTTAGAGATGTACTGAACAGAAGACTTCAAACTCTTGTTTATAAAAAGGGTTTATCCAATACTGTAAAACAGGCAAGGCAGTTTATTGTTCACGGACATATAACTGTAAATGAAAGGAAGGTAAACTCACCCGGCTATATGGTGACTGGAAGCGAAGAGGAGAAAATAGAGGGTGTTGAGGACTCTGTGGCTGTTAAGGTACAGGTAGCAGAAAATGATAAAAATAAAAACGCAGAGGAGGCTGCCTGATGGCAAAGAAAGAAGAACGCTGGGGAGTAGCCCATATATACTCTTCATTCAATAACACAATTATCCATATTACTGACTTAACAGGTGCTGAGACAGTATCAAGGTGGTCCGGTGGAAGAATAGTCAAGGCAAATAGAGATGAGTCTTCACCATATGCTGCCATGCAGGCAGCTATGAAGGTTGCTGAGGAGGCCATCGAAAAAGGTATTGTTGGAGTGCACATAAAAGTCAGAGCCCCTGGTGGTGGAAGGTCGATGAACCCTGGCCCAGGAGCACAGCCTGCCATAAGAGCTCTTGCCAGAGCAGGGCTAAGGATTGGCAGAATAGAGGATGTCACACCACTACCACATGATGGTACAAAGCGTCCAGGCGGAAAGAGAGGAAGGAGGGTATAATGGAAATTTCCGTACTTTCAGGTAAGGATAACACATTGAAAGTTGTGCTGGAAAATGCAAAGCCCAGCGATGCCAATGCTCTGAGACGTGTTATACTTGGAGAGGTACCTGTTCTGGCAGTGGATGACGTTATTATTCACGAAAACTCCTCTCCTCTGTTTGACGAGGCTCTTGCTCATAGAATAGGGTTGATGCCTATCAGAGTTGATGCCATAGACCTTGACAGGTTTAACTTCAGAGAAGAATGTTCCTGCAAAGGCGAGGGCTGTGCAGAGTGTACAGTCAATTTTTCTCTTGAGATTGAAGGGCCCATTACTGTATATTCTCATGACTTCAAGTCTGAGGACCCGGAGATAAAGCCAGTAGAAGGAATTCCAATAGTAAAGCTGGGAAAAAATCAGAAAGTTTTGCTGGAGAGTGAAGCAGTACTTGGAAGAGGCAGGGAACATGCCAAATGGCAGCCTGCTGTTGTGGGCTATAAGTATTATCCTGTGATTACAATAAATGAAAACTGCACAGGGTGCAGGAACTGTGTTGAAGCCTGTCCGAGAGATATTCTTACCTTTGAAGAAGGTAAAGTTAATGTGAATAATATTGAGAACTGCTCAATTTGCAAAGCCTGTGCTGATGTATGTGAGGATGGAACTATTGTTGTCAAAGGCGATCCAACAAAATTTATATTTACAATTGAAGGTCTTGGTTCTATTGAGCCAATGGAAATATTTAAAAGAGCCTGTGATGTGATTGTTGAGAAGACAGATAAGCTTTATGAACTGATCAAACCTTGAGCGGGGGTGGCCGAGTCTGGCCAAAGGCGCAGGATTGAGGGTCCTGTTCCTAAGTGGATGCGAGGGTTCAAATCCCTTCCCCCGCATAAATATTATATTATTTAGAGGTAGTAAGCAGAAGTTTATTATTGTACCTGGCTATCGATAATCGTTAAGTTTATATTCTCTGCTATCCGAGTTTTAATGGTAAGAATATAAATATATTATATGGAGATTTCACCTGTGCTTTTATTATTTGGCAGGGTGGCCTGATGATAAGATGAAATCAAAAAGTATTAAAGGGTATAGAGATGCTGGATAAAGTGAGTCTGAAAAAATATAAGGAACTTGAAGAAAACAGCAATATGAAAGAACTTCTATTCGATATTCTTTCACATGACCTGCTTAACCCTGCGGGCATAGCAATGAATTTTGTCGAGCTTCTCAATGAAAAGGAGCTTGATGGCGAATCCAGAGAATTTACCCGGATTATAGGGAGGAATATAGACAAAATAATTGAGCTCATTAATGATATAAAGACATTTTCAAAATGTCTGAGTATGAAAAACCTTGATACAAGAGAGATAAATATCGAAAAGGTATGGGAGAACGTAATTGATGAGCTGGAGCCCATAATTAGAAAGAAAAAAATCAAAGTTAAACTTGAAAGCGAAAAATGTATAATAACTGGAAGCATGATAATTAAAGAGGTTTTTGTAAACCTCCTATCAAATGCCCTGAAATATTCTGGACCAGATACAAATATTGAAGTAATTACTAAAGAAAACCATAGAAACTGTTACATAGAAGTGAGAGATGAAGGCTCAGGAATAGAGGACAAATACAAAGAATCCATATTTGAGAGGTTTACAAGAGGAGATAAACAGGGTGTAAGGGGAAGTGGTCTGGGCCTGGCTATTGTAAAGTCTATTGTTGAGATGCACAATGGTAAAGTCTGGGTTGAAGACAACATACCCAGGGGGAGTATTTTTAAGGTTATCCTGCCTAAGAATGAACATGCTAAAGAATCTAAGAGCAGCCCTCGGATTTCTCAGCATAATTCCAGTGGGAATGGATAGAGTCGAAGACGTAGCCCGAGCTTCCTGGACTTTTCCTTTTGTGGGTGCTATTATAGGTGTTTTAGCTTCTCTTATTGCTTTCATATTTGCCTACTTTTTTTCCTGGGATATAGTTGCGCTTGCAGCCCTAACCTCCCTGTACATATTCTCAGGCTTTCACCATCTTGATGGGCTGCTTGACTGGGCAGATGCTCTCTTCGTAAGAGGTAACATAGATAAAAAGCTCGGGGCAATGCACGATATTAATCATGGCGTTTCTGCCTTTGGCACCGGATTCTTTGTTCTTCTTGCTGGATTTCTGAGTATAAAGCATGGTTCTGGATTACTTATTCAGCTTGTTGTTGCAGAAAGTACAGCCAAGTTTTCCATGGTACTGGCATGCTATATCTCAAAAGGAACCAGCCATAGAGGTACGGGAACTATTTTTTTCAGCAACATCAAGGGGAATAAGCCTCTTCTATTTAAAACCTTCCTGGTCTATCTGCCTTTCCTTGCATTAGCTTTATTCAAAGCACCCTATGTTCTCCTTGATGCCGCCATTCTAACATTTCTTATTGTGAGGAATGCAGAGAAGAGCTTTGGAGGTATATCTGGCGATATTCTTGGTGCTATAAATGAAATAGTTAGAACTGCTACTCTTATGGTGCTCTTATGAGTTTTTCAGCTCTTATTATGGCAGGAGGTAAAGCGACAAGGTTGAAGGTTGGAGTTGAGAAGCCCCTTCTTAAATTCAGGGGGAAAGCTATAATAGACTATATAATTGAAGCTGTGAGTATCGAAGAGATAGAAAGAATTGCTGTGACAGTTACACAAAATACACCCAAAACAAAAGCATATCTCGAAGCAAAGGGTATAGACATTATTAATACTCCTGCCCTGGGTTATGTTGAAGACTTAATCTATGCTCTGAGGAAGCTTGAGTCTGAGAAAATCTTAACTCTAACGGGTGATTTACCTCTGGTAAGAAAGAAAGATATCAGATATGTGCTCAGAGAATATCTCTTCAGGGACTGCCCATCTCTGGCTGTTATGTGCAGAAAAGAGATTTATGAAAAACTTGGCCTTAGGGCTGATATAGAGTTTGATACTGGTATACCAGCAGGCATAAATGTAATTGACAGTAGGAAGCTTAACGGTGATGAATGCCATCTTGTAGTAACAAATCCTAGATTTGCTGTAAATGTTAATTATATTGAAGATTTAAAAATTGCAGATAAGGTTTTAGAGGAGGATGAAAATGCCAGTGAGTAACGAACTTCTTGATATTATTGCCTGCCCCATGTGTAAAGGAGATATCGAGTACAGGGGTGAAGAGGATTTCTATTACTGTGAAAAGGATGATATAAGATATTATGGCAGGAAATTCAAGGGTAAAGTCTGCCCTAAGTGCAACGGAAACTTAAAGAAAATAGAGGGTGAAGTACTTATATGCAAAGCCTGTAGCAGGTGGTATCCTATAATATATGATATTCCTCACATGCTTCCAGATGAACTCAGAGAAGATCTGGGTTAATAATATGGGTCTGTAGGCTAGCGGATAGACTTCCGGGCTTCGGACCCGGAGACCGGGGTTCAATTCCCCGCAGGCCCGTCATCATTTGTATGTCTTTTCTGGTATTTTGGATAGGTTCCTGGCTTCATTAGTACTCTGTCAGTTTTAACAGCAATACCTTTACCCTCGCTGAGAATCTCAGCTGTATCCTTCATAGCAATACCTGTGGCTACAAGCTCCCCCTTTAATGTTAAAACAGTAGCAATCTTGCCATTCTCCAGCCTGGTATCAAGCATTGTTATGCCTGGCACTGCAAGAGGGGCACCATGACATATAGCATCAACAGCACTATCCCTGACAATCACTTTTGGAAGAAAGCTCACAACCTTCTCAACAGGCATGATTACTTTTCTCAGACCTTCCTCAATGCCTTTTTCCTTCCATAGAGTATAGGCATCCCTGAGGTCATCCAGCGTGACCATATTATCCTCTGTAAGACTACCGCTCTTTGTCCGACGAAGCTCAACCATGTGAGCACCTGTTCCCAGCACTTCCCCCATATCATTACACAGCTTTCTTATATATGTGCCTGCCTCGCAACCCACCCTAAATTGAACATCTCTTCCATCCTTTCCAAGAAACTCCAGATAATAAATCCTTCTCTTTCTGAGCTGCCGTTTCACAGAACTTCTAACTGGAGGGCGCTGAATTATCTCACACTCGAACTCAGAAAAAACCGCCTTAATTTTCTCCTCATCAACCTCTTCGTGGATATGCATCATACCCACATATTCCTTTCCCGCAGTCAGAAGAGAGCCCAGAACCTTTGTGGATTCTTCGAGAGCTACAGGCAATACACCCGATACATTGGAATCAAGAGTCCCCCCATGTCCGGCCTTTTTAATTCCGAGAATTTTCTTCACCCTGACCACAGCCCCATAAGAGGTGGGCCCCTGAGGTTTATTCAGATCCACAAAACCATACTTCAGATGCTCCTCCATGGTGCGTTTTTCAGGTTCTTTCCCATAGCCACTATCAGTGGTGGCAATGGACAGAGTAACAAGTTTTCTCTCTGTTTCGGAAGGCAGTTTCTGCATCTTAACCTTCTATTTCTGCTTCCTTCAGAGCCTTCTCAACTTCTTCACTGGAAGCGCCCCGTGAAATCTGAAGAACTTTATCGAGAAGCTCCAGATGTTTGATATTGCATCTCCTTCTATTTACCCATGGGGAGTCCACAAGCACAAAGTTCTTATCCACAATATCAACTATTACTGCCTTATTTCCAGCTTCCTTTCCTGTAAGTTTTACACAAATTCTTCCTATATCAAGCATCTATATCACCTCTTCACTCCTTTTCAGTCTGCCTTGCCTCGCGGCGTGGCTTCATCCACATTTTGGAGGAAGTTACCATATTTATTATTACCTTTATAATACTCTCAACATCCCATAGTTCAGTGTTGAGAATAACATCGTAGGGCTCAAGATTATCAATATAAATATTATAAATTTCTCTATACCTCTTCCTTTCACTGTTCTCTCTCTCAAGGGTTTCTTTCAAAGCAACATTATAGGCTATATTCTCACGCCTGGATACCCTTCTTGCCCTTTCTTCAATATTGGCCTTAAGCCAGATTTTGAAATCAGCATCCTTTATGAGATGAGCAGATAGCCTGCCATCAACAATAACATTACCATCCTTAGCAAGAGCAACCTGTCTCCTATCTACCTCTCTGTCTATCTCTGGATTCTTTTCAGCCAGCTTTGAGAACTTCTGAAGGTTCATTTTATGCTCCTCTGCCATGTCCCTGAAAACCTGACCTGCACTGATATGGTTCAGCTTAAATCTCTCTGATAGGGCTCTTGCTATTGTTGTCTTTCCGCTGCCTATAGGGCCTGAGATGGTAATAATCATTCTTTTCTTACCTTTGCTTTTATCTCCTGTCGCATACAGCTTGAACAAAGGTACCCGCCATATGGTCTGTTAACCCTTTTCTTTGACTTATTCACTCTTTTGAGAACCTTGGAACGGAGAATTTTCATACCCTCAAGCCTTCTTCCACACCTTGCACATTTTGGTGCTTTTACTCTCTTCTTTGCGTAATGCACCACAATCTTACCGCCCGGTGTCTTTTTAGCTCTGGGTTTAACGGAATCTGTTCTATATCTTGGCTCAACCATAATTTAACCACCTACATTTCTAAATTTAAAATCTTTTTTACCAATGGTGAAACTGCAATGGAGGTAATAAAATACCAGCCAAACCAGCCGAGTTGATTGCCCCATATTGGGAGGTAAAAAGGAAGTTCGACAATATTGATATCTGATGGAACATAATATCTCAGCCAGGAGAATATCAGAAGTATTGGAACCATTGTGAAAATCATTGGCTTAAAGCTGTTGGAGAACATAGCACCCTGAAGAGACATCATCTCTTTATTCAATCTAGTCATCTCTTTCGTGTTCCCATCTTTCTGGGCTTTTTTAACCCTCTCCTGATACCCCTTCATCTTCTCCTTCGTTGATTTCATCTTCTTCTGATCAACAAGTTTACCTGTAATCACTGTTATAAATATGGAGATAGCTGTTGCTATGATGAATACTCCCAGCATATAGTTGAGATTTTTATCCGGAGTCAAATGAAAAAGCCAGCCAAACATAGCGGTCATAATATCATATACTGGCGCAAGAAAACCTACCATTATATCGCCCTCATCAATACATCAACAGCTTCTTCAAGTCTGCCATCATGGTTCTTTATAATCTTAACAATAGCACCAGTAAACATAGAGTATGCCATGGCAGTCGCTCTGTTTATCTCCTGATGCTCTTTTATTTCTTCAGTGGTATCCATATCTCTAACCCGTGTCTCATCTTTATTTCTTCTTCCAGCTATCTCCTCATGGGAAGCTTCAACAAGTATAAACTGGTCGGGTCTCAGCTCTTCCAGAACCCAACTTGGCAGCCCCGGGAGATATCCCCGTGGAGTCTTTATTGTACAGTGGGTATCAACAATAACATTATCTGTTTTAGCTTCCTCGGCTATAGCCTTGGCAGCTTCCCTCTGAATATCTTTCTGCACATCATGATGAAGCTTTCTCATTTCATCCCTGTCGGAAATCAGCTTTTTTTCAAGTGCCACTGAAAGCATCTTATCTCCATAATTTATTATTGTGAAATCTTCAGATAGCTTTTCAAGAGCATTATTTAAAACAGTGGTTTTTCCAACACCAGGGATTCCAGTAACCACAATAAGTTTCATTCCTATCACCTCAAATTACGTCACCAAGAATTTTGCGCATCATTGGATGGAGGTCAAAGAGCTGCTCCTTTGCCATAGACTCATACATCTGGTATAATATACCCACTGTCAGAAGGACGCCAGTACCTCCACCAAGGGCACCTGTAATATCTCCAAAAGCAGCAAGTAAACCAACAGCAGCACCGCCCAGCACAGTAACAGCAGGAATATGTCGCTGAAGTACCCTTTCTATAATTCTTATATCCCCTCTGAAACCTGGGATTTGCATCCCACCACTGTGAAGTTGTTTTGCCACAGTCTTGGCATTCATACCGGATGTCTCAACCCAGAATATAGAGAATATCACCGAGAGTATTATAAGAATTATGGCGAATATAATTGCGTGTATCGGGTTAAAATCAGCTCTGTATATCGGAGTGGGATAGCTAAAATACTTAACTATACCCGTATATGTGCCTGGACCACCAGCGCCAACCGTACCCAGAAGAGGGTGGCCAAGATTCTGAAGCAGCCTTGCCCATAGCTGGACATTTGCCATCAGAATACTTGCAAAAATAACTGGAATATTACTCGCGTATATGAATTTTATTGGATACCTGCCTCTCGCACCTCTGAATTTTCCATAGGTAAGCGGAATTTCAATACGCATACTCTCAACATACACAACAAAAAGAAATACAATTATCGTTCCCAGAAGAGGAGTAAGATCAAACAGAGTATTCATTCCTCCCCCACTAAAGAGCAACTGGTTGAAGGTATTTAATATTACGCCTGCATACTGCTGCCCAATTTTAATCGGAGCTATACTCCTGTAAACTATCTGTTCAGCTACACCGGCAACAATAAATAAGCCTATGCCTGAGCCGAAACCCCATCTGGAAACAACTTCATCCATATATATTATCAAGACTCCAGCTATGACCAGCTGGGCAATTATCATGAATTTGAGGAACGGGTCATTACCCTGAGCTGGGAGGGCACCCATAATAACCATTATACCTGCTTCAAATACCGTAAATGCCACAGAAAGAATTTTCTGAGTGCCTTGGTAGATTTCCTTATCTCTGGGATTTTCCATGTCAAGGTCTATAAGTTTTCCACCGACAAGAATCTGCAGAATTATCGAACCCGTTACAATAGGCCCTATACCCAGGGTGATAAGTGTACCAAACTTGCTGGCAAGAATTGTCTGCATCTGACTGAAGTAGTTCACTGCTCTGGCATGGTCAAGACCATACAACATTATGTTTGTCATCACCAGATAAGTGATAAGTATTATGCCAGTCCACTTCATCTTATTCTTGAAGGTCATTGCGACCTTAGGACGCTCAACTTCTGGCAAACTTGTTAGAAAACCTTCATAGCTATGGAGAATTCCCATAGTTTCACTCCAATATAACTGCCTTTCCGCCTGCTCCCTCTATCTTTTCCACAGCGGTCTCTGAAAATCTGGGTGCTTTGATAACCAGATTTCTTGTTACTTTTCCCTTGCCGAGGACTTTCTTGCAGCCAAGAACAGTTATATCTATCTCAATACCATCATCACTCTCTCTGGCAATTCCTTCAGCAAGAAGTTCAGAGGCGATCTCATCAAGCTCTCCAATATTTATACTTCTGTAGATATTTCTTAATCCTTCCGGCAATTTAAAGCCATATCTTCCAAAGTATCTTGGTGCATACTTAACAACCCATGTGTACTTACCTTTATGGGTACCTGCCATACCTTTGCCTCCTCTATTTCCTGCACCTCTATTTTTCTTGTGAGAGCCTCTTCCACAGCTTCTGTTACCTGCTTTTCTCCTTAATTTCCTGTATTTCAGAGCCATAAGAATCACCTCATTTTATTCAGTAACCTTTTAATTTCGCTGCCTCTATACCCGAGAGAGCCTCCCTCTTTGAAGCTTCTTTTTATTCCTCTGTGACCTTTTCTTGGCGGGTGCAGCCTGAAAACCTTTTTGAGCCTGGGTATGTCACTGATTTCAGCCTTAAATTCCACAAAAGCTCTTGCAAAGTCAGCTATACTTTCAAAAGATGTATTCTCCTTAATATAACCATCCGTAAGCCTGTAGCCGCCTTCAAGCTCACCTCTGTGCTTCAGTATAAACTCAACGTCTCCAGCTGAAACTTCACCCCACGTTACATAATCCTTAACTTTCCGGAGCATTCCCCTGTAAGTCGGCCTGTTATCTATAAAAGTACAGTTATTAACCCTTATAATATTCAGCATTTTGAAGGTATCTCTTATAGTGCCTCTAACATCTATACTTCCTCTAACCTTCACAACAGCCAGACGCTTCATCTAGGCCACCTTCCCAGTAGTTATTCCAATAGATACAATCTTTTCCTTCTGAAGCTTGACAAGGTTGGTATTCCTAAGAGCTTCATAAGTGGTTCTGGCATTATTTACTGTTGTCTTGGTCTGTCCGAGACTTTTTGACCATACATCCTGGATTCCTGCCAGAATGAGTATCTTCTTTGAAACATCGTTACATACCAGGCCAACGCCTCTGGGAGCAGGCATTAATGTTGCTCTAACACTTCCTGCCCTGCCCGTTATGGCAAAAGGAACTGTATGAGGTTTGCCACAGCCACATTCCCAGGAGCCACAGCCACGCTTTACCTCAATCATATTCACCTTGGCATTTTTAATTGCCTTTCTTATAGCAGGGCCAACCTCTCTGGCCACACCCTTGCCAAGACCAACATAGCCATCCTTATTTCCAACAGCAACTATTGCTCTGAATCTAACCCTTCTTCCTGACTTATGCATTCTCTGAACCATATTAATATCAATAACTTCCTCTTCAACCTCTGGCATAAGCGTATCAACTATCTCGGGTTCCATTATTGGCAAGTCAATTTTATATATTTCTGAAATATCCTTAATTTCTCCGTTTTTTACCATTCTGCCAAGTCTTGTCTTAGGCAGCCATTCAGGTTCTTCCATGATCATGCACCTCTTATCTTATTGAGCACATCCTCAAAGTGCTCCGGTAACTTTTCAGGGTCTAAACCTCTTGAGATATACTGGGAGAACACCCTGCCTTTCTCTTCCTCACCTAACTGCCTGGCATAATTTGCTATATGTTCTCCTCTTATTCTATCATCATCCGGAAATATATTATCACCATGGGGTACATTAAGCCCTGAATCAACTATACCTTTGAGTACAGCAAAAGCCCTTGAACCTGGAATTGGTGAGAGAAGCCCGAGATCAAGAACAACCCCTTCAATACCTTCATTCTTAGCCTTTTTGCCCAGCAGATAACCAAGAAGATAACAGGCTGGCAAACTCTTACCTGAGCCTTTCCAGCCCAGCTTCTGTACCTCCTTGGAAGAGGCAGAAATCATTGTACTGTCGCCCTGTGGGGAAAATTTAACAATCTGTGAAGTAACATGCTTCGTACTAACTCTAATTACTGCTCTCGGTTTACCTGAAAAGAGAAGCTTCAATCTTCTTCTGTAATCTGTTTTTCCTTTCCTTCTTCTCCTGAAGGGAACTCTGTATCTAGGTCCTCCTGCCATAATAATCACCCTTTAATAAAACCCTGTTCTTTTATATAATGCTTCAGATGTGCCCTGCTTTTAAAGGTACCACCTTTAGCAAGAAGGTATAATCTTCTGTAAGTGCTGGACTCTATTTCACCACTCTCCCTGAGAGAGGTAAGTTCTTTTCTTACAGCTCTTATTGTAACCATCCACCTTTTCTTTCTCGGAAATCTCGCACCTTTAGCACCTTTCCTGCTACCCTGACCGCGCCTTCTTCCTTTTGCTTTCTGCAGAGCAATCTTTCTGGCTCTTCCTCTACTGGTACCTACTACAGGTTTTACTGATATATTGCCATCAGATATAAGTGCCCTTACATCATCTCTTGTGACAGCTGCTTCAATATCTTCAGTAACCTCGGGGTCAAACCATATTTTGTTTGTACCAACTTTAAGAATCTTTGAAGCAAGCCTTCGCTGTGTAAGCAGAGACATAATCTTAAGCCTCCTTTGGTGGATTTAATACCTTCAAGCCAAGTTCCTTGGCCTTTGCATATAGCTGGGATTTCTTTCTCTTGCCCAGTTTTGAAGAAAACATTACAGCCTGAGTCTCCTTATCAATTGCAACAAGTTCTTTTTCATTTTTCACCAGAACCTCAAAGTAGCCAGAGGGATGCTTGCCTTTTTCAGAAGATTTGTTACCATAACCAATACTGGGTGATAGGACTTTTCCTTTTTTGTAAACTCTCGCTTTATTATGTACTCCTTTTGGCTTTCTCCATCCAGAACGCCTCAGCTTTTTATACCTGTGATAATCAACTCTTTTAAATTCTGGCTTTCTTTTACTCATTTTTATCACCTTATACTTTAATGCTATCTTTTTCTATGAGATATATGCCGTCCTGGAAGATTCTCCTATCTTTACCCTTTATCTTTGTAAGTTGCTCAAGTCTGGCTGCTGTCTGTCCAACATCTTCTTTGTTTATTCCTTCAACTGTAACCTCCTGACCCTTTACCTTCACTTTACATATGCCAAATATCTCAGTCTTTCTGGGCACCCTTTCGCCCAGAAAATTCTCAACTATCACTTCATTCCCTTTAACCTTAACAGTTACAGGAAAGTGGGAATAAACAACCTTGAGCTTGTATGTGAAGCCCTCTGTCACTCCCTTAATCATATTTTTTATATGAGACACAAAGGTACCAATTATAGCAAGTTGCCTCTTTCTCGGGTAGAGAGAAATGATAACTATGTTTCCGTCCTCCTGTGTAATTTTTACACCAGGGTAGTAGAATCTCCTCTTAAGCTCTCCATTCGGACCTCTGACAACTACATCATCACCCTCAAGGACTAAGGTTACTCCTTTCGGTGCCTCTATAACTTCTTTCAATAAAGGAATCTGAACCATGATTCACACCTCAGTAAACATAGGCCAGAAGCCTGCCACCGATACCCAGTTCTTTTGCTTTCGTATGGGACATTATACCCTCGGTGGTCGAAACTATAAGTATTCCGAAATTCTTTGCTGGAAGAAAACGTTTTTCAAACTTCTCAAACTCAAGAGCTCCAACAGGATATCTCGGCCTTATAATTCCACAATCATTTATCTTTCCATTGAGCTGGACTCTGAAAATTCCTGCTTTTCCATCATCGATATACTCAAATTCACCTATATAGTTCTGCTCCTGTATTACTTTAAACACATTACCAATAACTTTTGAAGAAGGTCTGATAATACAGTTCATGTTGCCTGTATACTCATTATTTTTCAGGTTGGATAACGCATCTGCCAGTGGATCTATCTGCATTTAATCGCACCTCACTCATATTTTTTAAATCCAATGTCTCTAGCAACTTCTCTAAAACAATGTCTGCAAATATAAAGCCCATATCTCCTTATAACAGGGCCATGAGAACCACATCTTCTGCACTTTCTTGTGCCTTTGCCCACTTTCTTTTTCTCTTCCATAATTTCAATCCTCCACCATGACATTAAACTCTTTTTTGATGAATTCTATGGCATCATCTTTACTTACAAGGTGCCTTTTTCCTACTTTTGCCCTGTTCAGTGTTCTTTTCTTCACTCTATAACCTGGCCTCTCTATAGAAATATTTACATCCATTCCAAAGATGCCAACATTTGGGTCATACTTTACTTTAGGGATATCAATGTGTTCTCTTATGCCAAAGGAGAAGTTTCCTAATTGGTCGAAGTTGCTGGATTTAATTCTTCTGTCCTTTGCCTCAAGGGCTCGCTTCAGAAAATCTATAGCTGTTTCATTTCTAAGAGTCACCTTACATGCTATAGGTAAACCCGTTCTTATTCCAAAGGGTTGAATTGCTTTTGTTGCCATTCTACGTACAGGTTTCTGCCCTGTAAGCTGCTCCATAAGCTTCTCTGCTATTGCCAGTCTTTTTCCACCTTCACCCACACCCATATTTACTGTAACAGCGGCAATCTTCAAGTTTCTCATTGTGTTCATGGAAACACCACCTCAGGCAGAACAGGGCTTTCTTCACCTATAATAAAAACATATTCCTCTATGGTCTCGAAAGCTGTGCCATCATTTCCTTCAAGGACAACCTCATTGGGTATTGTGCTTCTTATCTTCTTTATCTTCTTAATTCTGGCTATCTCACCTCTATGGGAGCCACCTGTGATATAGGCAAGACTGCCCTCATTATATTTTATATGTTTTTCAATCTCCTTATTAGCCAGACTGACAACAAGGGTATCCCTGGTGCCATAGATATCTTCCTCCGGATTTCTTGAATCCTTCACAGGGATTAACAGGTTTGTTCCGTCATGAAGATTGAGCTGAAGATTTCCACCCCTGAGGATTGTCTTGTTTCTTATATTATAGAGTTTTGTTCTGGATGCATCCTTGCTTATATCTTCAAAAACAATCTTACCCTTCCTGTTTATCATAACTATCTTTAGAATCTCAGCCTCTGGAATTTCAAGGATATCCATCAAACCTATGGGGAATTTGTGGTCTTTCCTGACTTTGGCATCCACAAGAACTTTTCCACTCTTTATAATCTTTTTTGTTTCTCTTGCGTTTGTAGCAAGACCCAGCATATCACGTATAGCTATGAGAAGGGGTACTGATGTTTCATAATTATGAGGCCCTGGAGAGGGCTTAACTATGAACTTATGCTCTTTCCTGGGAATCTGTAGAGTTCTTGGTGCCATCAATCTTTTAGCGTGTCTGCTCATTTTTACTACCTCTCAAGTACCTTTTTTCTTTTTTCATCTTTGAGCTCCAGCCTGGTTATCATAACATTGGATGGATGAACTGGATAAAAACGGTCACTGCCGTCAGCTTTGGCGATGGTTACACCTGCAACATATATTCTACTCTTCATCAGGAGTACCTTCTGCACAACACCTTCTGTACCTTTATTGTCTCCTCTCATTATTTTCACAGTATCGTCTTTGCGCACCGGGAGATTCCTCATGTCATATTCCTCACTCAGTTTTTTACTTAGATGTGCTCTAAGAAACCTGTGTTTCCTGTTCAGAGAAGCAGCAAAGAAGGCTTTCCTCTGCTTACCTGGCTTTTTTGTTACCATGAAAATCACCTACACAATTATACTGGCAGCACTGGCAAGCTGCTGCCATCTTTCAACAGCCTCTTTGGCTACTGCACCTTTTATCTCAGAGCCCTTTGGCTCACCCTTTTCATTGGTTATTACTGCAGCATTGTCTTCAAAACATATTCTTGTGCCATCTCTTCTTCTGTACTCCTTTCTCTGCCTTATCACCACAGCATTGAGCACCTGCTTCCTCATCTCAGGACTACCCTTCTTAACACTTGCCACAATCAGGTCGCCTACGCCTGCTGTTGGCATCCTTCGCCTGGTGCCTTTCAAACCCATTACCTGAATAACCTCTATCTCCTTGGCGCCTGTATTATCAGCCACAAAGAGTCTTGCCCCACTTGGTAGAGCCCTTGTAACCTTTGCTTTAATGGCTCTCATGAACTTGCCCCCTTTTCAATCACAACAAAGCTCTTGCCCTTGCTTATGGGTTTGCATTCCATAATTTTCACATCATCTCCAGCTTTAGCTGAGATACACACAGGGTTGTGGGCAAATATTCTTGACCTCCTGCGCTCATAACGTTCATACTTTTTAATATATTTGAGATAGTTCTTTTCTACAACAACGCTTTTTTTCATCTTATCAGCAACAACAACACCTTTAATAATCTGACCTCTAACTTTGAGGCTTCCGTGGAATGGGCATTCATCATCACTGCATTCTTTTTCAGGCTTTGATACATCTACTCCAATGTCACGCATGAATATCACCTCTTTATTCTATCCTCGGGTCTGGCAAGTATTTTCCTGCCTTCAACCTTAACTTCATCATCCTCAATCTTGAAAAGAAATACTGAGTGCTCCTTCGGAATCTTCTTGAGCTTACCTTCTACATCAATATGAAGCATATTTCTTGTCTCATATACAACAGTACCCGTGAGTCCGATGATAGTGGAATCACCTGACTCAACAACAGTACATGTGAGACCTATGAGTTCGTGTTTCACGATATTATTCTGTGTTCTCATTTCAGCTTCCTTTCCTTGAGATTTCACTCATTATTGTATGGATTCTTGCTATGGTACGCTTTATCTCCTGAATCCTTCCAGGATTTTCCGGCGCACCGCCTGCAGCCTTCTTAGAACGCTCACTGAAAAGTTCCTGGTGTAATTCCTTCAGCTTTTCTTCCATCTCTTCATAATTAAGTTCTCTGATTTCATCTGCTCTCAGAATGGCCACAGTCACTCCACCTCCTTCTTATCTTCTTCATTTTTCTGCTGCTCTTCTACTTCTACTTCAACTTCTACTTCACCACTGCTTGGAGCTATATTTTCTTCCTTAGCTTCAGCTTCCTGCTCTATGATTTCCTCTATGATTTCCTTTACTTCTTCTCTCTCCATCGCCACTTCGTCTTTTTCCTCTTCAAACTTTATGTCTCTTATTTCGATATCATCAGGTAACTTCACACCGGGTGGCATTATCTTTACCTTGACACCGATAACTCCTGGCTTTGGAGCGGCAACAGCGTAACCAATTCTGACGAATTTTATGGCTGGCTCGCCGCAGTGTTTTAGAAAACCATCCATAAACTTCACTGTTTTTGACCTTTCACCTGTAAGCTTTCCAGAAATTGTTATTTCAACACCCCTTGCACCTGATTCTTTTATCTGCCTCAGAGCGGTATAGGCAGCTCTCCTGAAGTTTATTCCACGTTCGAGGCCATCAGCGACCTGCTTTGCCATAACTACAGGGTTGAGTTCAGGGATTTCGAGTTCATTCACTTCTACCTGAGGATTCTGCAGACCAAAGCGTGTTCTGAGTATTGTTGTGAGCTTTCTTATAGCAATGCCTTTCTTACCTATTACTATACCTGGCCTTCTTGCCTGTAAAATAACCCTTGTACCCAGTGGGGTTCTCTGAATATCAATCTCACCTATACCTGCTCTGCTCAGCTCACTGAGAAGGTACTCCTTGACCTCAAGTTTTCTTAGATTATCCTGAATAAATTTCCCCTCAAGAGCCATAATATCACCTTTCCTCCAGTATTATCTGAACATGAGTTGTCTGGGTGTTACTTGGTGAAGCCCTGCCATATGCCCTGGATCTGAAGCCCCTTATTACCGGGCCTCTCTGGGCAATAACATGCTTTACATAGAGTTTATCCACATCCAGACCCTTATACTCTGCATTTTTTTCTGCACTTTCGAGAAGTACAAGAAAGTGCTGGGAAGCTTTTTTAGGATACCTTCCAGCATCTGTCTTAACAAGGTCACTTCTATGGGCTACACCCTTCTTGAAGCGCTTAAGAGGCAGAGAGCGCCTCTGTTCTATTATATCACCAAGATAATCTTTAGCCTGGGTGAGCTTTTTTCCTCTGACCTCTCTCGCAAGTTCAATGCTCCACTTGGGTGAGATTCTCAAAGCTCTTCCTGTAACTTTTGCAACTCCATTTTCATCTTCAATTTTAAAGGAATATCCTATTTTTGACATCTTAAATCACCCTTACTTGAGAGGTACATACATACTTGACCTTGTAGCACCCATACCAGGGGAACCGTGCTGTACTCTTCTCCTTGTGAGAGCAAACTCACCAAGGTAATGACCTACCATCTCTTCCTGGATATCAACTCTCTGGAACTCTTTTCCATTGTAAACCTCTATAGTTAAATCTACCATATCGGGCAGGATTATCATATCTCTCGTATGGGTTCTCAGCCTGACTCTTTCTTTTGTTCTTGATTGTTTTATCTTCTCAAGAAGCTTTTTATGTCTCTGCGAAAGACCTCGCTTTAAAGTGCGCCTCTGTCTTGCAGGGAGAAGCTTTATGAAATTATCCACCCCCATTTCCTTAAGTTCTTCAAGGGTGTTGCCGTGATATTTAAAAACTTTTCTTGCCATATCTCTATCTCCTTCCTGTACGTCTGGCTGCTATAAGTCCAACCTTCCTGCCTGGAGGCATTCTCCTTGAAACTGTTGTTGGCTTACCTGGAGAGTGTGAACCACCACCAAATGGATGGTTTACAGCATTCATAGCCACTTTCCTTACAACAGGCCAGTATTTTGCCTTTGGTTTAATCATATGATAATGTTTACCCGCTTTCATAATAGGTTTATCCAGCCTGCCTCCTCCTGCAACCACACCAACTGTTGCTTTACATCCAGATTTCATTGTCTTGAGGCTGCCGCTGGGAAGATGCACTGTTACATTATCACCTTCATGATTTATAACAAGAGCATAGTTGCCTGAGGCTCTTACAAGAGAACCATAATCGCCAGAGGTATTCTCTATATTACATACAGGCGTGCCGTCCGGCATATTGGCGAGAGGTAGGACATTTCCAAAAGATATCTTTGCCTTTACTCCAATCTCAATAGTGTCTCCAACTTTAACGCCTTCTATACCAAGCATATAACCTTTTTCATTTTCTTTGTATTCTACACATAGAAGAGGAGCGCTCCTTTCAGGTGCAGGAATTATGTCTCTAACGACAGCTTCTACCCTATCTGTCTTCTCTGCCTCGTCATATCTCCTATACTTTAAATCAACAACATATCTGTGGGAAGGAGCCCTATAAGTGCTCCCACCATGTCCACGTCTCTGAGATGTAATACGCTTGCCCATAAATACCACCTAAAATATTCCAATCCTTGTAGCTATTTCTTCTGCCTTAAACTCTGGAGCAAGCCTTACGAAAGCTTTTTTCTCACCTTTTGGCGTGATTAAAGTTCTGACGCTTGTAACTTTAACTTCATATAGGCTTTCCACTGCTTCCTTTATCTGCCTCTTATTTGCCTGCCTCTTAACCATGAACACGAATCTGTTCTCAGTCTCCAGAGTTTTCATTGTTTTTTCTGTTACAGTAGGATAAATTATGATTTCCTCATGATGCATTATGATAACCTCCCTTCAATATCTTTCAGAGCACTCTCAGTATAAATACAGAGCCTTCCTGGATGTGTACCGGGTGCCAAATCTTCCGGACTGACATTCTTTGCAAGGACAACATCAACGCCAGGGAAGTTTCCTGCACCTCTGAAGATTCCTTTATCCTCACCCACTACTATTAGCAGAGATTTCTTCTTTCTATACTTTCTGCCTCGCATTTTGCCTTTGCCAACCCTAATCTTTCTGACTCTTGCCCTTTCAATATCTTCAGTTACGCCAACAGTTTCAAAAAATTCTTTTACATCCTTTGCCTTTGAAATCTCTTCAAGAGAGTCTTCTACAACAAGTGGAATCTCCTTTACATTGTCGATTCTGTGACCTCTCGCTTCAACTATCTCCCTTAAAGTTGTGGCTGCAAGAGCTGAAGCAGTAGCAAGCTTCTTCTCCTTTTTGTTTACCTTCTCATAGAGATTCCTCTCAACAGTGGGAGGATGGGCTCTTCTTCCGCCAACCGTACCGGGAGCAAAGGCAGCCCTACCTGCAGCGGAATATCTTGAACCCTTGACTCTTGGAACTCTTGACGCACCATGCCCAGGTCCCCATGAGGCTGCAGATGTCCTTTTACCTGCAAGACGATTGGGAGCTTTGGGCTGAAGCCTGTGAGATTGCTGAGCTAAAACTGCCCTTTTAATCAAGTCATACCTCACCGGCGTATCAAATCCCACAGGTAAGTCAACCTCTCCTTTTTTATCACCTTTAATTGAATAAATATTGAGCTTCATTGTCATTGTTATACACCCTGCTTGGATTCCAGGCTTATGTAATTAATTTCAGGCTTCTTTACAGTTTCACCTGTTTTCTTTTTCCTTATACCTTGTCTGAACCTGACAAGATGTTTTCTCGGCCCAGCTATCGAGCCATCTACCAGTATATAATCATTCTTAACAATACCATAACTCAGAAAACCACCTTTAGGGGTTATGTCTATTGGATTATCACCGGTTACTATATTGAGTATTCTCTTATTGTATTCTGTTCTGTGATGGTAACCCATCTGTCCACTCTGGGGCACACGCCACATCATGGCAGAAGGTGTCGTAGGACCAAGGTTTCCTGCAGTCCTTCTTCCATTTCTTGTCTTTCTTGGCAGATGTTTGGTTCCCCAGCGTTTGAGAGTACCCTGAAAACCCTTGCCTTTAGTGATACACATAAAATCAACATATTCGCCATCCTGAAAAATATCACCTATACTAACAGTTCCGCCCAGTTTATTCTTTACCAGTTCAAAGGCTTCCTTAACATTTCCTGAAACAGAATACTCCATAATCTCAGGCTTCTTCTGTCCTATTCCTGTAAGCCATGGCTGGGTGTGTACTAAAGCCCTGACCTCGACGGTTTCGTCAAGAAGGCTCTCCAAATCTTCTATGCTCTTTTCATTCTTCTTGGGCACCAATACAGCTCTTGAAAATTGTTTTGCAAGTTCTTTTACCCAGAATTCATCCAGAACATAGAGCCCATATGTGTTTCTGCCGTAAAGTCTCACTCCAAAGATGGCAAGAGGAGGGGTTTCAATCACAGTTACAGCTCTTGTTATTTCTTCACCGGAAGATATGCTATCCTTTCTATCATCTATTATTACAACATGGGTCATTCCAGCTTTGTAACCAGCAAACCCAAGGATTTTTACCTCATTGATATTAGGCCAACTCCTTATTTTCGGAATTGGAGAGGCAACTTTCTTCCTTGGACTGTAGCCTAATGAACCTCTACGTGGATGGTGTGCCTTTGTCATTTTTTCACCTCATTTCAAATAACCTTGACATCCTACAGAAGCCAATAAATGCCTGTTCCAGGCCTGTAGATATCTCATAAAGGAAAGTTTGATATATAGTTTTGGTCAGGTTAGGGGGATAATCATCTATAACAAGAAAAAGGATATTGAAAAGAGACCTGCTGACTCGGCCAGGCAATGACTTAGGTGAACTGATTGCCCAAAACAAGCAAATCTAAAAAAGGAGAGTAGTTACTGTATCTAATCACTCCTGCTTGTAGATAACCCTAGGAGTTGAAAACTCTATTTTTTCTTTTTCAAATCCCTTTATAATCTGGGCGATTATTTTTGATTTTGTAATCCTCATTTTTTTAGGAGTGTCCACATAAAAGCGCAGCTCTATCAGGGCATCATATTCTCTTATGTTTCTTAACACAACCTGGGGCTTTTTACCTCCTTCTGAGTAAACCCTGGGGTCCTTCTCAGCAATTTTTTCTACGAGTTCCATTGCCCTTTTTATATTTTCCCAGTTAAGCTCAAGCCCCAGTCTCACCCTCACTCTCAAGGCAGGCTCAGCCACATGGGAGAAGTTAACAATCACATCACTGGCAATCATTGCATTGGGCACAAGCATAAGCACGCCATCAGTGGAACGAATCTTTGTTGTTCGAAAGCCGATGTCAATCACATCTCCCCACTTCCCATAGTCTCCGCCGATTGCCTTGGGCAGAAGTATCCTGTCACCAATGGCAAAGGGCCTGTCCATATATATGAAAAATCCTGATATCAGATTTGATAGGGTGTCCTTGGCGGCAAAGGCAATCCCTATACTTAAAACCCCGAACCCTGCCAGTATGGGAGAGATATCTATATTAAGAACCGTAAGGGCCATCATCAGCCCTATTAAATAGATAGTATAGGATAGAAGTTTTGAGGAAAAATTAACGATCTGATCATCAGAGGCAAAGCTGGTATGTCGGGCGAGTTCCATACCCAGCCTTGAAACTGACTTGGAAGATATTTTTCCAAGAATAATTCCTGCCAGAAAAAAGGCAATAGCTATCCCAACCTGCAGGATAGAAAGGCCATTTATGAAATTAAAATCCACTCCACTCATAGAATATGAATGGCAAGGCGTGAATATAAATAGTTTGGTGAGGAGAGAAGAGAATATCTTACTAAAATGGAGACCTATTAAAATTCCCTGTAAGTGATTTCAAAGACAATGGATAAACAGATAAGGTAAAATTTCAAAAGGAAGCCAACCAGATTCTGGGTAGAAAACTAAAGCAAGATTGATTGATATGTCTGGTTTTATGGATGGACAAGAATAGGGCTCTGAATTTATTCAAGCCACGCTCTCACTCCACACCTCGTGCTCCGTTCTGGTTATATAACAAGCAGGGTGTCTTCTGGCAAGCTCCTCAAGATCGAAGACCTTAACATCTTTCTTCCGGCCTTCCTTTATTTCACCCATATTTCCCGGGAATTGCTGGTTTTCACTAAGAAGGCTTCTCCATAAGTGACCTCTTTTTTAGGAGTTCGCCACTCCTGCTGTGTGGCTTTCTTAACAGGGTATCCATAGTCTTCTCCATCTCCCTCGCCTCGTCAGAATATATACCAGCCATTCTCAGAAGCTCATGGGCTGAAGTCACCAGGGGTATATACTCTCCGGCATCCTTAACCATAAAGCACCCTTTAACATTGAGCTTTCCAATAAGTTTGATTGCCTCGTAAGCTGCCATTGCCTTTGCCTTTGCATAGGGATTTTCAAACCCTGCCGCTTCCACAGCCTCGGCAGTATCCACAACCAACTTCGGAAGATATTTCTCACCCTTATTCAGAGCATCAACAGCTTTATCTATTTCCTCCTGCACAAGCCTCAAAGCTCCTGTTATACTCAGCACCTTGAGCATTTCTGCATTGAATATAGCCATTTCAGTTGCATCCAGAAACTCTCTTCTTGCTCCAATCATAGAATCTCCGAGTATAAAGAGATAGCCAAGCTGAGCCTCCTCCAGTTTTTTTATAATCTTAACACCAGGAGCATCACCTATAATAATGGCATTTCTTCCTTTCAATGCATTTATAATCATCTCTGGCCCTGCTATAGCAGGATTTGGAGAAATATAGATAATGAGGTTATACTCATCAAGATTAACTCTTGCCAGAACTCTCTCGGCATCACCTGGTGTCATCTTTGCTCCTGTTGTGGCCACATCAACTTCAATGTCTTTCCTGTCCGCTCTCTCATCCAGAAGGAGTTCAAGAACAAGAGATGTAGCTATGTTCCCTATTTTGATTACCAGCAACTTCACCATAATTCACTCCTCGATAATAGTTTCTATTGCCCTCTCCACATCTCCCTTCTCAATAAGCATCTTCACCTTGGGATTTGATAGCCTTACAATTGCCTCTTCAAATTTCTCCTTTCTCTTCATCACTTCTTCAAGGTCTATCTTCTCCATCCCTCCAGCCTCTTTCTGCTTTGCTATCTCCTCTCCAGCAATTGCAATTTCAGGAAGAAAACCCCTCTTTATAAGGAAGCTAAGATATTTGCCATATTCCTCATGCTGAATCAGGGCTCTTTTGAGAGCTGTTATTGTAGGTGCGGAAGAGTATATTGTACCTGCACTTTCACTGAGGTCTTCACTATTCACAGATATGTAGGGGATAGGATACCATGGTTTTTCACCCTTCGCTATTGAAATAATTGCATCGACTATACCCTTATCAAGAGCATACGTCAGGATTGCACTGGTGGCACCGCCATCCTGAGCATTCTCTGGTCTAACCTTTTCACCTGCCCTTGCCGTATAAATTTTTATAAACTGCCCGAGAATACGCTTTTCGAAGACATAGCGTTTGCTGCCAAAGAGTTTCTCCTCTATAAGGTCTACCGGTAAAGTTGTCCTGGGACAGGTGGCATAGCATCTTCCACAGTCTGTGCTCTCACAGTCTTTGGTTTTATATGGTTTGCCTTCTTCATCTATCTTGATTATTCCTTCCGCACAGCTTGCCTCACAGGCCCCACAGGTAACACATAAACCAGGCTCTATAATATCACGAGTCAGCTCATCTATTCTGTGCTCAACTGTTGTAAGTTCAAGGAGTTTATCCATATCCACCTCATGAATGGTATCCAGATGAGGAACCCCTGCTTCCTTTTCCTTTTTGCTCTTATTCTTCCAGGCACTTTTGAACTTTCTCCTTGAGAGCTTCCTCAGAAGACCGATACCTTTACCTGTAATATCAATCTCCTCTGCTTTAAGATATCCTTCCTTAATGGCTCCCTCCACAATATTCAGGCCGGTGGGAGTTCTTACTATAACTGTATTCCAGCCCCTCTCTGAACCAACGGCACCTGTTGATATATCGCCAAGCTCACCGGTATAATCAAGGCATAAGTGACAGTTTTCTCTGGCAAACTTCTTTGCTTTTTTGAGAGGGATTTCAAATTTGTCTTTATCTGTATAAGCTATCAGCTTACCCTTTATATCCCACTTTTTTACCTCGCTTAAATTTACCCCGTATTCCTCTGTAAGCTTGATAATATTTTTGTAGGGAAAGCTTTCTGCACAGAATAAAGATATTGAGAATCTGACCCTGCGAGGCCACTCCTGCTTTACCTTCTGAAAATCGAAGAGCTGGGCCTTCCGCAGGGCCTGAGTCTGGCAGGGTGTCCCCACATAGGCCAGTTTATGAAAAGGCCTATCCTTTTTGAGTACATTGCTTTCATTTATCAGCGCCTTAATACTCGGTTTGATAAAATCTTCTGGAACCATGAGAATACTCTCCTGCTCTGAGCTGGGAATTTATCATGATTTATCATATTTAAATTTTTGCAACATGTAAAACCACATATTCTTGACAGCTATCTAAAAATCACTAAATCTTCAGAGTTCCGACATCAGGAAAGCCCTCTCTCTGCCCTGTTCCAGCCCTCTTAACCATATCTTCAGGGTGGAGTAGCATTCTTATTAAATTCTGAGCATGTTCTCTTGCCCTGTTCTCGCAGAGTGCATAAAGCTCTTTCTCTGTGTTTGCCTCATCTTCATGAACAAATACTTCAAGAATATGCCTGTTAGTGAGAAGCTGGGCAAACATCAGGCCCTGAGAAGCAACCTGAGTTGAGGCTTTGTCTTTGGGCATTGGACCTGGCATACCCAGTGCTATACAGGCTTCGCAACCTTCCTCCTCGATAAGCTTCTTACAGGCTACAGCCAGATCCTTTATCCCCGGAACCGTTCTTCTTATCAATTTTAACTTTGTTGTGCTCTTTTTGATTTCATCCACAACAAATCTTCCCATGTCAACCCTCGAAAAGCTTGTATCCACAATGCCAACTTTAGCCAAGAGCTACCCTCCTTTTCTCAGGAAAATAAAATATTAAAAGCATTCCTAGGGAGATAATTGCAGTGGAAAACCAGTAGACATTTATATTCCCAAAATATAACCACGTTGGCTGCACAATACTTAAAGCTATAGCAACTATGCCAAGATGAATCAAAGATGAACCAACTTTTTTATAGTAACTATAGCTTAGAAATCTGAGTTTCCTGCCTGTTAGAGTAAGTAAAAGCACAATAATTTGAAGTAAAAGCGTCAGAACAAGGATAATCCCAAGAGAAAGTTTAATATCTTTGAGAAATAGAAGCAGTGCAAGACCAAGGATTATAGAAATGAAGGAAATAAGATATTTTTCAGGTATAACGCGCTTTGGTATGCAGAGACTCAAAAGAAGCAGAAGGGTAAGTGCAACAGGGAAGGCGAGGGAATCCATACTCTGGGTATATGCATAGTATTTGCCAGAATGGACAAAGTCCTTATTTTTATCAATATTTTTTGAATAGTCGTAAATTCCATATAAACTTATAGCTCCGATAGCAAAAAAAACTATTACAGTCGCAATAGTAAGCTTCTTGTCAAGGTTCATAACTATAACTTTATTTCAGAGTTTAAAAATATTGCTGTAATCTCAAAATAATTAGCTCCTGTGTTGATTATTCAACAGGTATATTCTCAGAATTAAGTGTTCTAATACCTGCTCCGCTCAGCTCTCTCTCAGCCAGTTCAATGTCGCTTACTCTTGCAATCAGGATTGCCTTTCCTGAGAGACGTATAGGCATACTCTATATTTATCTTCCTCTCACCAAGTATTTCAGCTATTCTCGCAAGGCCACCAGGCTCGTCATCCATCTCCACAGCAAGAACAGAGTAAACACTCACAGATAAGCCCGAGTCTATTAGCACAAATTTAGCCTCATCTGGCCTATCAACAATAAGCCTTATAACGCCAAACTCACCCAGTTCTGCAATACTCAGTGCTCTTATATCTATTACTGCCTTTTGCAGAACCTCTGTAATCTTAGCAAGCCTTCCAGGTTTATTCTCAACAAAAACACTCAACTGCTCCAAAGCCATAAATTAAACCTCCTTTCTGAGGTCAACAATCCTCTGAGCCTTACCCGGCGTTCTTGGAATTGTACCAACTTCAACAAGCTCCACTTTTGCTCCTATATTGAGTACAGTGTTTAATTCCTGTTCAACCCTGCGCTGGAGCTCAACGAGGTCCGAGAGCTTATCAGAGATGATATCGGGCGTTACCTCTACTTTAACTTTCAGAGTATCGAGAATATCCCTATCAATAATTATCTGATTATTCCAGATATTTGCATGAGAACCTGCTCTATTTGCGATGGAAAGACATTAACTCCGCGAATTATTAACATATCATCACTTCTCCCCATAACTCTGAGCATTCTTGGATGCGTCCTTCCACATTCACAGGGCTCTTCAGTTATAATCGATATGTCCTTACTTCTATATCTGAGGAGTGGCATGGCATCTCTTGCGAGAGTAGTAAAAACAAGCTCTCCTTTTTCCCCGGGAGGAAGAACTTCGCCGGTTTCAGGGTTTATTACCTCAACTATAAAGTGGTCAGCCCATATATGTAAACCATTGCGGTACTCACACTCTATTCCCACACCAGGCCCCCAGATTTCACTTAAGCCATAGATATCATGAGCCCTCAGGTTAAGAGCTTTCTCAACCTTGTCCCTCAGATTATCACTCCATGGCTCAGCACCAAATACCCCAATCCGAAGTTTGAAATCTTTTGCAGGGTCTAAACCAGCTTTTTTTGCCTCCTCTGCCAGATAGAGTGCATAGCTTGGTGTGCAGCAGAGTACAGTGCTCTTCATATCCTTCAAAATCTGAATCTGCCTCTTTGTTGGAGTAATCCCCCTCCAGCAGGGAGAGTTGCTGCTCCAAGAGCCTCGCTACCATAATGTAAACCAAGACCCCCTGTGAATAAACCATAACCATAGGCTACCTGAATTATATCTTCATCGGTTGCCCCTGTTGTAGCTAAAACCCTGGCAATAATTCTTGACCAGATTTCTATATCCTTTTTTGTGTAGGCAACAACTGTTGGTATGCCTGTGGTGCCTGAAGAAGAATGGAATCTAACAATTTCCTTTAATGGCTTTGCCAGGATGCCATAGGGATAATGATCCCTCAGGTCATCTTTAAGCGTGAAGGGAATCTTTGAAAGGTCCTCAAGATTTTTAATATCCTCTGGCTTTAAATCTATCTCATTGAACTTCTTTCTGTAAAACGGAATATTATCATAACAGTACTTCACAATTTCCCTAAGGCGTTTCTCCTGAAGCTTTCTGAGTTCCCTGGTTGGCATAGTCTCTATCTCTGGCTCAAACATCTAAAGACCTCCATTAATCTATTCAAAATCAAAAGCTTTATAAATTTTACGCAAAATACGCTGATAACTCTTATTCTTTCTGTACAATTGGAAGCTCCACAACAAAGGCAGCTCCTCCACCTTCTGCATCTTCAACCCATACTTTACCATAGTGCATATCAACAATAGTCTTTACAATAGCCAGGCCAAGACCTGTACCCTTAACCCCTGTTTTCTTACCTCTTAAAAATCTCTCAAAAATGACCACCTTATATATATCCGGCACACCCTCTCCTTTATCGATTACATATATCCTGACTTTGTCAGACATTGTTTTAATATGAACAGTTATTACAGTATTTGCAGGACTGTACTTTATGGCATTTGATATTAAATTTGAAAAAACCGTATCTATTATATTGTTAGCCTCTATCTCGATGTTCTCTCCCCTGACCTCAACAATCATATTTTTTTCCTTGAGTTTATTTGAGAAATCATCAACAACTTTTTCTATGACATCTTTCAGGTTAATCTTAACAAAATTGAGTTTCTTTTCCTCCTCCAGCTTTGAAAGTCTTGAAGTTGTCTGTATAATTTCCTGAATTCTATCACAGTTTCTTCTTATAATCCCAAGCCCCCTCTTTTTGTCTTTATCTGTTTCTTCCTCAAGAAGAATATCAGAGAAGCCCCCGATAAGAGTAACAAGATTTGAAAGGTCATGCACAAGAATATCAACATAAACTTTTCTTTTTATATTTTCATTTTTCAATTCTTCAATTGTATCTTTAAGCTTTTCAGACATCTCATTCAGAGACTCACCCAGCTCCTGAAGCTCATCATTTGTATTTATTGGAACTTTATAGCCATATTCACCATCCTTAATTCTCTTGACTGCTCTGTTGAGAGAGTAAATAGGAGTCACTATGCTCCCTGCGAAGAAAATTGAAACTATTACAATAATTATTATAATATATACAATATAGATTATCGATTCTCTGGCCAGAGAATAGAAAAGCTGATTTATATATTGCTGAGGTATATAATATTTCAGTGCCATTTCTGACATAAAACCATGTGCCACAAGGGTAATTCTGGCGCCAAATACGAGAATAGGTAGTATTGAGATAAGAAGAAAGAGTATGAAAATCTTCGTCAGGAGAGTATGCTTCATATATACATCCCCAGAACTTTTTCGAAAATAACCACAACAAAAAAAGCAGACAGCCAGCTGAAATAAGCTATATTGAGCACTCTAAGCCTTGCCTCGAGAACTTCCGTTAAATCAGTACTCAGACCTATACTGGCAAGTGCTATTGAAAAAATAAATGTAGAGATTGGTCTTACTATATATCGAATACGCTCAAATGGTGCAAAAAAAGAGAATAAAATACCCAGAATTATAAAAATAACTATAAACCAGGGCACTTTTATATGTTGTCTCTCATCTGTCAATTTCTGTGCAAAAATTGCAATGATAGGAATCATAGCTATCCTGACGCTCTTAAAAGCCAGTGCATTCGCAGGATTAATACCCACATAGGTAGAAGCTATTTTAATAATACCAACCTCAGGGAGAGTGGTACCAGCAAGAAATGCATAGGAAGAGGCAGAGATATGAAGAATTTCCTTAAACAGTGGATATACCATTGCTCCCGTAAGTCCTACAGCTGTAATTGAGAGTATTGCTATGGAAGTATCTCTATTTTTTGCCTTAATGAGTGGAGATATTATTGCTATGGCAGAAGCTCCACAAACTGCTGAGCCACCTGCCAAAAGAATGGCCAGTTTCCTGCGCACCCCATATTTCAAACTTAAATACAGTGTAACAACCATATAGGTGAACATAATAAACAAGATTAGCACAATTTTTATAGAAAGCATGGAAATAAGGGTATCAAATGAAAGATTGGATGAATAGGCGATTATCCCAATGGGGATGAATATTTTTACACTTGTATCAATCCCTGGTTTTAATATTTCTGACATAAAAAAGGTTCTGAAGATAATTCCAAGTATAAGAGCAACAAAAAGGGCGTCAAAGGAAGGATAAAAACTATAGATTATATAAGCTACCAGAGCCACTGAAGAGGCTACAAGAACCCCGGGGATATCTTCTATGCTTATATTTCAGGCCTCCTGGGTTACTACTAACGTTTATGAAAGTTAATATCAATAAGAGACTGTGGCGGTAATATATAATAGTAACTATTTTTTATAAAATTTGAAAAAATTAGATTTTTAAAAATAAAAGAAATAATGCAGAATAGACTTACCCTGCCTTCCTGCTAACTTCAGCTATTCATAAAAGCCTCAAGGCTTCCAAGACGCTGAATAATTTCTCCAACTCTCTCATACTTCTTTCTATCTCTTTTTTCTGCCAGCTTTTTATACTGCTTTATAGCCTTATCTATTATCTCTATAACCTCATAGTCACCAGCAAATCCTGAATATTCCTTACCGAAGATTACACTTCTGCCTTCCTTTCCACCCACCAGAACCTTAAAAGCTGTGTTAGCAACTTTAATTGCACCAGCAGAACATGCACCCGCACATCTTGCACATTTTACACACTTTTCACTGTTTATATTAAGGCCATCTTCAAGTGTAATTGCTCCCTCAACAGGGCAGGCTTCAATGCACTTTTTGCAGTCATCTATGCACCTATCTCCATCAACCTCAAGCTCTGCCAGACCAACTATCCCAATATCAACATTGTATGGTCTTGAGCAACCACTTGGACAGGCTGCAAAGGAAATAGCAAACTTATTTGGGAGAGGAAGGTCACCGAAGAGTTCACTCACCACACCGCCAAGCTCACGCACGCTTCTAACTTTATTGGGACAGTAGTCCGAGCATGTGAATATATTTCTAACTGAAGTCCCCGTACCTCCTGCCTGCAAACCAGAAGCAAAAAGTTGCTTAAGGGCTTCCGTAAGCATGCTGTTCTTAACTTCAGGAATCTCCAGATTATGCCTGGGGCTGATATGAATCTTGCCCGAACCAAATTTCTCAGCCACATCAGCAGCTGTCTCAAGCTGCTCCACTGTATAGGTGTTGGAATATGGCTTTGCTCTAACCCTGATATTTACAATCTTATCCCCAATAACCTCAATATCTCTGGGTTTTACTCCCCTAATTATACCAACTTTGGGCAGTTCAAATTCAAAAGTATCCTCGCTCATTTTAATCAAACTCCTCCAGTCCAAGACGTTCAATGACAGAGAAGAGTCTCTCGCCTTTCCCTGCCGAGGCTATGTATTTCTCAACTATTTTCTCAACCTCCATCAAAACATCATCCACACCAATAAACTCTTTAAATAGTTTAGCTTCTTTTGGAAACATGCCACTTCCACCACCCAGATAAATATCAAAGCCCTTCTCACCTGCAGTTATTGACTGCACAGGACATATATTAGAGCAGAAACCACAACTCACACACTTTTTGCCGTCCCATTCAACAGGTTTCTCCTTTGAAACTGTAAGAGCATCAGTCTGGCAGCCGAGAGGTTCCTTAACACATAGACCACACTTAATACACTTTTCAACCTCAATTTTTATCTTTGTTTTTCCTATAAGACCGATATCTGAAGTTTTTGACCTTGCACATGAAAAGCTGCAGGCAGAGAATGATATTGTCAATTTGGCAGGCATTTTAACATTTCCATACTTTTCATTCATTTCCTTAGCCATATCAGCTACAGGAGTTGAATTGTATAGACACCACCTTGAACATGCAAAGGCATGCCTTGTAAACTCTCCAGATGCTCCAGTCTCAAATCCCGCCACCTCCAGCTTCTTCGCTGCCTCCTCTGCTGAACTCTCCTCTATGTCAGGAATCTCCACTGCCTGCCTTGGAGTTGTACGAATAACCCTTGAACCATACTCTCCTGCAACTCCTGCAAGTGCCCTGAGCTGTTCAGAAGTAAATTCAGCACTGTAAGGTTCTCTTGACCACACTCTTAAAACAACCTTTCCTTTTCCGAGTCCTTTAAGTATACCTTTCATTACCTTTCCCTCTCAAGTCAAATTACACATATATTTAAGCTATATGTTTTAAGCTGTTTTAGCCGAACATTTTCGTTGAAAAATTTAACTATTATAAAGATTTATTTATATGTATGAGATGTTTTATTGCTGTCAATGCAAATTCTGATAAGCTTGTATCCTTAACTGAAGAGCTTAAAAATATTGATAGAGGAGTAAAGCCGGTATCCCATGGAAATCTCCATATTACTCTTAAATTTCTCGGAGAAATTCCTGAAGAACATATAAAAAATATTAAAACTGCCATGGAAGAATCTGTCAAAAGTTTAAAATCTTTTACATATTCTATAAAAGGTACGGGCACTCTCCCCAGTAAAAGTTATATCAGAGTGATTTATGCAGATGTTACAGATGGAAAAGAAAAGCTGATTGAAATTCATAGCAGACTTGAAAACGAACTTGTAAAGCTTGGCTTTGAAAAAGATAAAAGAATATTCACACCCCATATAACTCTGGCAAGAGTAAAGTCCTCCGGCGCCAGAAAACATATTTTGAATTTTATTGAAAAACATGGTAAAGAAGAGCTTGGTAGAATAAAAGTAACAAAAATATCATTGATGAAAAGCACTTTAAAGCCTTCGGGACCAGTTTACGAACCTATTGAAGAAATAGAACTGGAAAATTTGTAAAATATATTGTAATTAGGTTAAATTTTCTTTAAAATTATAATATAACTACAAAATAACCGCAAACCCTACCTGCTCTGGTGCCATTTTTATAACCTCGTTAAAATTTATATATTTACGTGACCAAAATGTTGCAGAATATTTTAAGAGAATGTGGCCTTGAAAACAGACTGGAAATTCTGAAAATGCTTAAGGATGAAGGTAAAACCATCTCAGGTATCAAATCCCAGCTCAGGAAGCTTGGAGTTTCAAAACCATGCTCTACAGTTGGACGTTACACTGGAAATCTTGTAAACCTGGGGCTTTTAAGCGAAAAAGACTCAAGATATTACCTTACAAATCTGGGCAATATGATAGTACACTACTTTGACGAACTGGAGAGGAATATAGGATTTCTTACAGACAGTAATAAACTTTTTGAAAAATTTACTATTGAATATCTTCCAAGAGAGGTGTATCATAGTCTGAGTGCTCTGAGGTTTTCTGAGACCATTGAAGACCCTCTAACACTAATAACAAGAATTCTTGATATGATAGAAAGCGCCAGGTCTTCCATAGACATTCTTGCCAGCGATACAAGTAAAGAATTTGCAGAGCATGTTCTTAAAAAACTTGCAAGAGGAGATGCAGGGGCTCTTCTACGTGCAAATGGTTCAAAGATTAAAGTCAGAATTCTCTATCCCGAAAGTGTACTGCCAGTTTTAGACCTCAGAGAAATACCAAAAAATATAGTTGGCTTTGACCTCAGGGTATTCCCTGACCTGAAGTTCCATGTCTTTATTGTTGACAGCAGAAAAGCTATTTTGAACCTCTCAATGAAGGATGGAAGCCCACATCTTAACTCAGGTTTTGCCTCCACAGATGAAGACTTTATATCCCTGGCAGAAGAAATATTCAATCACTTCTGGACAAGAGCTGTAAAGCTCCAATAATATATTTTCACTATAGACTACAGTAAGTTATATATAAGTGTAGGAAGATAACTCAAATAATCAGAAGCTGGAGGATAAAAATGAAAATAATGATAATTGGACTCGGCCAGGCTGGAAGTAAAATTGCTGATTTATTCATTAAAGATGATAGGAAGAGCCATATCCCCCATACTTTCGAGAGTATCGTTGTAAATACTGCTGTTTCTGATTTAATGGGTCTCCAGTACATACCAAGGGAAGACAGAATACTCCTTGGTGAAACCCTTCTAAAAGGACACGGCGTTGGAGCTGACAATAAAAAGGCTTCAAGAATAGCCGAAGACGAAATTGAGATAATTCTCAACAAAATCTCAAAATTAAATGTAAGCGATTTCGATGCCTTTTTCGTTGTGGCAGGTCTTGGAGGAGGTACAGGCAGCGGCTCGATAAGTGTGGTTGCAAGGCACCTGAAAGAGGTTTATGACGAGCCAGTATATGCAATAGGTATATTGCCTGCCGAAAATGAAGGAGATATTTACACTCTAAATACTGCAAGGTGTCTGAAATCATTGCTGCCAAGCTGTGATGCGACAATTCTGGTAGACAATGGTGCCTTTCTTCACTCCGGTGAAAGTGTGAGGCAGGCCTATGACAGAATCAATATGGAAATTGTTAAAAGACTGGGGATTATCTGCAGAGCAGGAGAGATTACAGGCAAGAACCGTGTGGGTGAGATGATTGTTGATGCCAGTGAAGTCATAAATACACTTAATGCCGGTGGGATATGCAGTATAGGCTATGCCTCAGAAGCTGTTAAGAGGGAAAGCTTTCTCACAAAATTTGTCAAGAGAAAGGAGTATGAGATAGGTAAAGCTTCACGTGTTCTATCAGTTACCAAGAGGGCTATTAAAGGCAGACTTCTACTCCCCTGTGACTACACAACCTCTCAGAAGGCTCTTATTATAATTGCAGGGCCTCATGAACAGCTTGACAGGAAGGGTATTGAGAAGGCAAGAAAATGGCTTGAAACTACTATCTCCGGTACTGAGGTAAGAGGAGGAGATTATCCTCTGCCAAAAAGCAACTATGTCGGCTGTGTTGTGCTTCTAGCTGGAATAGGTAATGCCCCGAGAGTTAAAAGGATGCTACAGAGAGCAAGAGATGTGCAGAAGAAGATAGCTGAAGAGCCTGTTAAAGAGAAGGATATCGACTATCTTCTTGGTGATATTGAAAACCTCTAAGGTGGGCAAATGCTCTCTTTAGTTGGTATAGGCGGTGCAGGCTGCAGAATAGTTGATGCTTTCTATAAAAAGGAGCCCTTTTCAAGTATTCTATCAAAATTTTCCCATACGAAAGAGGATATAACAGGTGTTGCCATAGATACTTCCTCTGATAGCCTCACAAGTCTCAGAAATATACCTATGGAAAACCGTGTGCTCATCGGCAAGAGCAGAGCAAAAGGGCATGGTACAGGAGCCAGTGTGGAGCTTGGCAGGAAGATTGTAAATGAAGAGCTTGAGCTGGCCATGAACACCATAAGAAAGGTAAACAGAGATAAACCAGACTTCTTCTTTGTTATTGCTGGTATCGGAGGTGGCACAGGTACAGGAGGCACAGGTATAATAGCAGACAGATTAAAGAAGTACTATAATACCCCCGTCTTCGGAGTCATTATACTCCCCTCATTAGGAGAAGGTACCCACTATATGAAAAATGCCTACTCCGGCTTAATCAATCTAACTAAAAAATTTGATGGTGTAATTGTACAGGACAACAATGTACTTACAAATAGGGGTGAGGATATTACAACAAGCAGAAAGACCATAACCACCTCTACAGTCAGATTTTTCAATACAGCAGAGCCTCACGAAATCAGTCAGGCTGTAAAAGGAAAAGTTGCAGGTTTCGGGTATATGCGTGTGAAGAGTGAAAGCATGTCAGCAAAAGATGCCCTCCAGAAACTCATAAGAGATAAAATGTATATTAATCTGGACAATGCAAAACCTGAAGAGTTCTATCTTATTTTGAGAGGTAATCTGAACAGCTTTTATGGAGAAAACTTCGCCAGAGAATGGATAAAGAATAAATATGATGCTGAACTCAATATCAAAATGAAGGATGCATCTGGCTCAAAGAATCTGGACATTGCTGTAATGGTGACAGGTATTGAAAACATATTTAACGTTGAAGAGGAGACAAATATTGAAAAGGAAAAAAGTATACCTCCTGACCTGGAGGATTTACTTAGCGATATACAGTCTCTGTAGGAGGAATAAAAATGAAGATGAGCGGTTTCATAATATTGGGAATGCTGGTGCTCAGCCTTGGCATTGTAGCCGGTCTCCCTACAAATTATCTTGTGGTTGAGAAAGGATACCCCAAGGTGTCCCCGGCTGGCGTGGTAAAAATTGGAAACCCGATAGCAATAGATCTGGTACTGAAAAAGCAGGGAGTGGAGCCTCAGGTAGCAAAGCTCAATCTGACACTGGATATTGCAAATCCGATTGTATATATAAGTTACGACTCCAAAACCGAGAGTTTTATTGGAAAAAGACAGATAGAATTGAATATACCCAATGGCACAAAACTGGTAAAAATAAGTCTCAGAGGTAATGCTCCAAAAGTTAGCAGTCTGACAGAAATAGATGCCCTGAGTACAAAGATGTATGTTTATTATGACCCGGAGAACAATGGCTATATAAACATACCCAATGGTACGGTCATATTAAATGTAACAGACGTTTTAATAACCCAGACTCTAAGTGAAATAAGCATAGCCGAGTCAAAACTCTCCCTGGCAGAAAATCAGGTGAAAGAACTGGAAAGCAGGGGTGTAAATACAACAAGTTTGAATAGCAGGCTAAAGGTTGCAAAAGACAGCATAAATCTAGCCAAAAAGGAGCAAGCCAGTGGTGCAGTGGACATGGCAAAGAGCAATGCAATGCAGGCAACTCTTCTTCTGAACGACATTATAAGCCAGGCTCATAAACAGAAAGTAAGTGTCGCAAAAACAAGCGCCTATAAAAAGTACATTTTAATAGGTGCAGGCATAGTTATTATCCTGGTTATTGTCATTCTCCTTCTAAGGGCAAAGAGAGATGAGCTGGGCTAAATGAGGCCTCTCATAATAGGCATAGGCGGGGCTGGCTGTAGAATAGCCAGTCTCTTTTTCAGGAAGGGAGTCTCCAAGGTTGAGTATGCTGGTATTCTTCTGGATACTGACAGGGCTCACCTTGAATATCATGAGCACAGGCACAGACTGGTTATAGGCGAGTCTATAGTTGACGGAAATGGCACAGGGAAGAACCTGAAGCTTGGCAGGAAGATAATGGCTGGTGAAGCCATAAGGATTATTGAACATATTGACCTTGTTAGAGATAATATAGACTGCCTCCTCGTTATATCTTCTCTTGGAGGAGGAACCGGTGGTGCTGTTGATGTACTCATTCATGAAATGAAAAAGAACTATATGGAACCTGTTTATTATGTGGGTATATTACCTGGCGAAGACGATATCTCAAGAACCTTTGTCAACTTTTCAAAGAGCTTCAAGCCTATAGTGGCCGAGAGCGATGCAGTTATACCTGTTGATAACGATACGCTCAGAGACGGTATGAAGTTGAGAGGACAGTTTAATTATATAAATGGAACTGTTTTCTGGTATCTCAACAATATCTTCGAAGTAGGTGAGTATAGAGCACCCGAAGAGCTTGGCAGCAATGTTCTCACAGCCAGCGATATAATAAATACATTGAAAGGAATCTCAACCATCGGTATTGGTAAAAGAAAAATAGATATTGAAGATGAAAATCTTGATAAACCTGAGATGGTGGTATCGCTGACTGAAAAGTCTGTAAAAAATACCCTCACTCCTGTAGACTTCAGGAGTTCTAACAGTGCTCTTGTGGTTGTTTCTGGACCAAAGCGCTATCTTGACTTTCTTGGAAGTATACCCTCAAGACTCTGGGTAGAGAAAAATATAGCCGGAGTTGAAGTTAGAGGCGGGGACCTGCCCGGAAACAAAGATAGCCTTGAAGTTACTGTCCTTCTTTCAGGCATAAGGAAGAGTGAGAAGCTGAAGTACCTATATAAACTTGGAGAAAGCCTTGAATCCGGCAAGCTTGACGCCTCTGGAAAAGTATATGAGAAAATGAAAGTACTTCTGGCGAAGATTGACGAGTTGAAGACCATATCCTCGGATATAGTGGAAGATATAGGAAGCGAATAATCTTTCGATAAAGCTTTGTCTTCGTTAATCATCTGCGATTGCATAGTTTTCCGGAGTTGTAAATATGAAAGGACGGGATTACTTTTTACGTGCTTGAAGATATTAAGAAGGGAATGAGCCTGTCAGGGCAGGTCAGGATTTTCGATACAACCCTTCGGGATGGAGAGCAGACTCCTGGTGTTTCTTTGACTGTTGAGGAGAAAGTAACCATTGCTCATCAGCTGGACAAGCTGGGAGTTGATGTTATTGAGGCTGGATTTCCTATCTCTTCACAGGGCGAGAAGAAGTCTGTAAGTAAGGTTGTATCTGAAGGACTTCATGCAGAAATCTGTGGCCTTGCAAGAGTTCTTCCCCAGGATGTGGATGCTGCTATAGAATGTGGTGTGGACATTGTTCATATTTTTGTATC